>Ga0315905_10000900_pt1 | contig 32464 bp, 52 predicted proteins | sample LakEriMetagenome_5_FD_203522 | JGI IMG/M metagenome (GOLD analysis project Ga0315905, IMG submission 203522) | Freshwater fungal communities from buoy surface, Lake Erie, Ohio, United States - Buoy 4 MA121 | ecosystem: Environmental > Aquatic > Freshwater > Lake | place: USA: Lake Erie, Ohio... | reverse complement strand
GAAGTGATTGATGTAGGTGCATTTTGAGTGCTTGGCTAATCATCCTCACAGGTGCGATCTATGCTTATATAGCTGGTGAGCAGCTATGGAAAGATAACCCACACATGGCTATTGTGTATGCAGGTTATGCTTTCTCAAATGTAGGTCTTTACTTACTGGCTAAATAGATTCTTTGACGAACAATCCATTAGGCAATAGTGTGCCTTTCCGATTCTTAATCTGATCGTATGCAACTTCCATGCAGTCTACCAGATTTAGGTCTTGTAGAGCGCAGTAGTTGATGAGGCAAACCATCACATCGCCTACCGCATCCTCGATGGCTTCACGATCATTCTTAATGGTTGCATCGGCTAGTTCTCCGAGTTCAGACATAGCCTTGAGAAGCTGAGTCTCTGGTGTGCTGTTAGGGATAATCTTTCTAGCTTCAGACCAATGCAAAATTTTCATTTCTATGTTTGCGTATGACATGACCACTCTCTTTCGTTTCTACCTGAGTTTGATTTAACTGTTTTACCTGTGAGATGAATAAGCCCTAGAACTTTCATCTCGTTTAATCGTCTAGCGACTTGATTACCATCTAATCCAGACAACGAAGCTATTCCATCTTTACCAAGCGCACCATGCTCTTGTAGGCACTCTAAGATGATCTGGTGATGCTGAGATGCTACTGGTTTAATAGCCTCTGCTGCTTCAAAAGAAGTTATAGGGTCTGTAGTCCTAACTCTTGGGAAGTCAGGAAAGATTCTGTCAAACATTCTTTTATAGTCCATTATTTTCTCCTTGATGTGGGGGACTAAGCCCCCTATTAACTTAAAATGGTAAATCGCTATCGTCAAATTGCTCTTGCTTAACCTTTTTCTTAGGCTGCAAAGAAGCATCAGCGTTCTTGTTCTTGACAGACAGAGACATAAACTTCTGTCCATCCTTACTGACTTTAATCCAAGCTGATAGCCAGTAGTCAGTCCCATCTACGTTAATGCTTCCTTTGTAATCAGGAAATTTAGCATCGTCTTTGCGGTCGTTCTTAAAGAGCGAGCCTCGGTTGTTGTTGTCGTATTCCATTACTCTTTCGCTTTCTTAATTGCTGATCTTACTTTGCTAGGAAGCAGAGTCCACAATGCTACTTTTTGTTCAGCATCAAGGTTCTCTGATTCCAACTTCACCCAAGCTGTCTTAGGTTCTTCTTTATCACAGAGAGCAATTAAATCCATTGCTAACTCTTTGAGATAAATCTGTTCATCTTCTGGAAGGCTTTCCATTGCACCTTGTGTAGGTGTGATGATTACTTCTTTGATCGGCGCAGAGGAGTCCAGAGCATCATGCTCAACGATCTCCATTGCTGTTACCCAGAGATAGCGTCTGGTGTAGGTTTCTACTGCACCAAGGTTCTGAATAGGATGGCAGCCCTTGAGATTAGCTTCTGCCATTGGTGAAGTGATGATGATGTTAGTGCCATCGTCAATATCTGTGATTGTCAGGCTTGCAATCTCTGAATCGTAGGACACTACACCACACAGACCAACTTCATTAAAGATTGCATTGATCGTGGGGATAAAGTCACCGAGTTCAAAGTATGAGTAGCCAGCAAACTTGTTGTGGCCTGACTTCTTGAGTGGTGCGTTTTGCAACATGATTCGTGCTTGCATTAACTTCTTATGTACCATTTGAATTTCCTTGAGTTAAATATTCTTCAATCATTGCTTCTTTGTCTTCTTCATAGAGATCGCCAAACTCTACAAAGTGGTTTTCTCCACAGCATGAGCCGTAGGTCTTAGGTTCAGTACAGTAGCAGCAGTAAAGTGGCCCTGTTAAATCCTTGATTGCGTCTTGTCTTGTCATTGGATTCTCTGGATTTGCTTCGCTACAAGCCATTTATTACCTAAGTGCCTAACTGACCTTACCCATTGCTTTTGGTAGCCTCTAATGACCTCTGGAGGGGCATCGTAGCTGGCAAATATCTTACGAACGTGGACTAAGAATCTTGTGTTCATGTTGACCACCATGCAACCAGTAAAACTGCCATGCCAACACCGATTGATATTGCTGTAACGTAATCCATAATTTTCTCGAAGTTCATCTTGTTTCCTTAAAAAGACCCACTTACGATTTGTTGTGGGCTGACGCAAGTATAACGCAAATAAACGAAATGTTTAAAATATTTTCACAAAGCGTTTACTTTTATGAATTTTGTTGTTATGATGCAACTATGAACAAACAAGATCAAATCCAATCAGACAAAGAATTGATAGCACTTTTAGGTGGAACTACCATGCTTGCAAAAAAGCTAGGTATTACATCTAAACAAAGAATTAATAACTGGATGACTAGGGGAATACCCGCATCTGTCAAATTGGCTTACCCAAAACTTTTCTTAAACAAAAGGATTAAGAAGTGACCAAGTTGTGTGCCGATTGCAATCAGGAAATAACTGGTAGAGAACCAAGTGCAAGATTTTGCTGGGGATGTTCTAAGTTAAGACCTAAAAAAAATGGTCAAGCACAAGCTGCATATCAAGTTAATAAAGCAGTCAGAAATGGTATTCTTCCATCTGCATCTACATTGATTTGCGTAGATTGTGGTAAACCTGCCCAATGCTATGAACATAGAGATTACAACAAACCACTAGAAGTTGAGCCAACTTGTAAGAGTTGCAACACTCGCAGAGGCCCAGCTATTCCATTGAACCAAGAAACAAATGACACAAGAAGCAATAATTAAAGCCCTCCAAAATGGGCCACTTACTTCACAAGAAGTATGTGATCTAACAGGGATGCACAAATCATCTGTGCTGTCCACAGCTAAGAAACTACGCTACAAAGGTGATCTAACCACAGAGGAGGTTCAGGTTGGTCGCTACAGAGTGGCTAAGTACACCCTTGCTGACCACTTGATTGAGAACAAGCCAAAAGACGAAACTCGCTGCTTACTGAATCCTTTTGACATTCGTAACGCCAAGGGTATCTTTAGCAAATCAGAGTATGCTGTGATGAACGCACAAGCTAAACGATTGCTTGGCAGACCAGTCAAAAAAGAAATTACAAACAATCAATTCATTTAAGTTTACAGTAGGTTTTTTTAAGTATTCAATAAAAAAGTGTTGACAAGGTAAAAAACTGTGTATAATCTAAACCGTCTGAGTGGCATCAGGCGATGAAAAGAATTGAGAACCCCATAGATTCCTGTGTGGTCTTGCCTGACAACAGGCGAACTTTTGATTCTTTTCAATCGTTTGTTGTTGCTCTCGCCAAGAGCCAAGACCACAGAGTGATTTATGGGGTTTTTTGCATTTGGCGACTACACAATGCGGTACGTCGGTGGTTGTGTGTTGGGATACCCTGTTACACGAGCGAACTAAAGCAGGGGCGGTGGGCGAAGGATAGAGCCGAGTGGTTGGGATGCAAATCTCAGAAGTCTGTCCAATGCGATGCGATGACATGGCTCCGAAGGGGAAGTTATCCACAAGCAGGGCGAAACTGAGTTATGACTCGGTAAGGCTTTGCTTTGCTCAAACAATCACCAAAGGGGAAATATGAAAGTCAAGGTTAAACATAAGGAGAAGATGGAATGATGGACTTGTTTGGTAACGAGATACCAGAAGAAAAGAAGAAAACGCACGAAGGGTTTGATGAATTCTGGAGTGCGTATCCAAAGTGTTTTAGAAAAGGTGAGAAGGCTTCGTGTAAAAAAAAGTGGGCTGATTCTTATTACTTCATGCAAAAGGAAATCATTGTGAAGCATCTGCAATGGATGGCGACAACAGCACAATGGTTAAAAGATGGTGGGGCTTTTATTCCTGCGCCATTGGTCTACTTAAATCAACAGCGATGGGATGGTGCTGATATACCTGAGATGAAACCTGTCCAGACTGTTGACCCTGCCTTGGCAAAGATCGAAGCTGATAGAAAAAAAGCAGCCCCTATGCCAGAACACATCCGAGCAAGATTAGCTGAACTAAGGAAATAAAAATGCCTATTTTTTTACCAAAAGAATTTGAAACTGAGGTTTGTGGCCTTGGTGATGGTCATGTTTGTATAACTCAAAAACAAGGTGATGAGGAAGTGCAGATTTTTTTAACAATTCACCAGTTTGAGACTATTTTTAATTATCAAAAAAGAATTTTAAAAGAAGCATCAGAAAGTGAATATGACCATGAGCCACTATGAAGCTATGAAACTGCTAGACAGAGTCAAGGAAGGCGTACCATATCCCGTACGTCTAATCAATCAAGCATTGGAATTAACTGGTGACTTGGAGCAGACGTAACGTAGAAAACCCAAACGATAGGGTAATCCTTGAGCAAGCAGAAGCAAGGGAACTCTATCGTAGCTGGACAGCAAGTAAAAACCCAGACTTGATTAGGGCAAGACTTGAGCGAGCAGAAAGAATTTATGGTTCTGGCTCAAGAGACAGAATTCGTAGTTACATGGCTCAAATGAAAGAAGGAAAACTCGAATGAGATACGCAGCTAGGGTAGATGCTAACCAAGAACAGATAGTCTCAGCCTTGCGAGGTGCTGGCGCATACGTTTGGATTATTGGCCTACCTGTTGATCTTTTGGTTGGCTACAAGAACCACACCTTTCTGGTTGAGTTGAAATCAGGGCCTAGAAAGCGTTTAACGAAGCTACAAGCCGACTTTTTTGAGAATTGGTCTGGAAGTACCTTGTCAAGAATAGATAGCCCAGAAGCGGCATTACGAATGATCGGAGTAGTTAAGTGAAAGCACCTTACAAAGCAATTGAGTTCATCTTAGAAAACGCACCAAAGTATGCGGAAGCTAAAGCACAGCGCATATACCTTGAGGAATTCCGTAAAACAAAAAAAGCCTTGTTGATGAAAGACGCTATGGCAAGAGGCATTGACTCTGGTGTAGCCCAAGAGAGAGAAGCCTATGCCCACTACGAATATGCTGATCTACTCAAAGGACTAATGGTTGCTATTGAGGTAGAAGAAACACTAAAGTGGAAGTTGACTGCTGCACAAATGAAGGCTGACATTTGGAGATCAGAGCAAGCAAGTGAGCGACTAGGTGTAAAAACTACAGAGTAGGGAAAGTACCTAGATATATTTGTTAATCGGTAAACATTTTGTTTATTTCTTTGCTATACTTCACTCAGCCCAAGCAATTCGCAAGGGTACTTTTAAGGATAAAGAAATGCAATACAAATTTGACACAACTGTTGGTGAAGGCTCTGTAATCGTTACTGTGGTCATGGAGTACGAGCAAGACGAAGAAGGTATTTATAACGAGAACATCGAGGATGTGATCTACGAAAAGATTTCGCTGATGGGTATCTTTACTGCTGAACAGTATCGTGATTTAGAGATCGAAGGCTCTATGCGTCTTTCTAAGCACATCTTAGATGAGGCAGATCACGCTAAAACTGTTGACTACGACATGAGAGCAATCTAATGTTGCTTGGTTGCAAGCCTAAAGAGCCTGATGCAAAGTGTCTAAATTGCAAAAGGTTCTCTTTACCTAATCCAGTAAATGTCAAGAACTCCAAGGACAAGGCTTGCATTTATGTACCTAAATCTTTACAGGTGAAGACATGACGAATGATGAAATCATTAACTTGGCTATAGAAAATACCATTCATGGTTTGAAGTTTGATGAGGAAGGCTTATTACGCTTTGCCAAGCTGGTAGCACAGCATGAGCGTGAGGCGTGTGCAAAACTTTGTGAAGAACTGTCACAAGAAATGCCGCCAGTTGGAGAGTTTGCATCAAAAGCGTGTGCAAAGTTTATAAGGGGACAAGCATGACTGAATGGACTCCAGAGGAAGACGAGGCTTTTAACATGGTTGAGCAAAACAGTAACCTTGGAAAGCAGATATTGAGAGCAAACAAATCTAGTGGCATGGACTGTTGCACTTATGACTGTACCCAAGGAAGGAACTGCCCTGTACGCAATAAGACGCTAGATGAGGTAGCCCATGAATTCAGCCTAATGAAATCATTTGGTGATACTGCACAGAGTTTCGCTGCTTATGTAAGGGGTATGAAAAAATGAGCAAGGGGTCAACTCAAAGGCCATTTTCTGTAAGCAACGAAGAATACTCAAACCGATGGGATGCCATATTTGGCAGAGACAATGAGAAAGAAAACAAAGAGGAAACATTGGAATCTAATAGACCCGATAACTCATGCAATAGTCGGGTCAGCGATAACCCACAGGGACAAGCTGGACAAACTAAGACTCCTTGAGTACTCAGCATTAGACGCAATGACAAAAGGCTCTGGAACTATCTCTGATTGGCGTATCTTAGTAGATGTGTTAAACCTGTCTGAGATGATGGGAAAGAATGGGATAGGCCCAGAGGTGCTACCTGTATGCCAAACAGCACAGGATAGCCTCCACAAAGCCGCCTTGCGATACCAAGAGACAAAAAAGATGGGTTTGGATGGTCAAGGAATAAAAGCCATCAGAGAATTGATCGAGTATGCTGATTTGCAACAGGGAAGTATCTCAAGATCAGAGTTTGAGAGATACATTCAGAAAACAAAAGACTACATAAAGTCAAATGGGAATCTGGTGGTAGAGATTGAATAACAAACTTTCTAGCCGAGAGAGACTACACCTTGCAAGGGTCAAAGAGATGCCTTGTGGGGTCTGTGGTCAGGCAGGGCCATCCGATGCTCACCACATTGAGCAGCATCAGCAGTATCTTTGTATTCCGCTATGTAAGGACTGCCATCAGGGTTCTCACAATGGAATTCATGGACAAGCAAGAATTTGGTCAGTTTATAAACACACAGAAATGTCGGTTTTAAACGAAACCCTGAGAAAGTTGATAGGATAGAGACACTCGTTGCCATGAGTTTTAGAGAGACTTGTTCTCTCTTTTTTTTTATGGGATAATGAACAAACTCCATGAGGATTGCCATGACAGGCTTGCTAGAACCATCCGTTAAGATTGAAATTGAGATACAAAGCCAAGAGAAAAAAGGCGAGGCTTGCCCTGTTGCTACAGGTGATGTAGAGGTCAATCTTGAGAATCGTCAGAAGGCCATCGACAAAGCTAACTATGGCCCAATGAATCCCAACGAAGCCAACATGGATTACTGGCGTGAGATCAGTAAGACTTGGAGAAACTCCCCAGATCAGGCTAAGAAGTCTCGCTGTGGTAACTGTTCAGCCTTTATCCAAACCCCTAAGATGCTTGCTTGCATTGAATCAGGCTTGGAGATGAATGGCGAGGAGATGGATGCTTGGGAAGTGATTGACGCTGGTGACTTAGGTTACTGCGAAGTGTTTGATTTTAAGTGTGCTTCCAAGAGAACTTGTGAGGCATGGATTGCAGGTGGGCCAATAACCGAGGATGAATATGATGGGAACGACAAATCAGCAAGCTCTGGAAATGATGCAGAAGTTGATGCAGAAGAAGACTAAACCCATGCCTGTGCGTGGTGAGCGTACTGCAAAGAACAAAGCAAAGAAGCCTAAAAAATGAAGGGCCTCTACGCTAACATCAATGCCAAACAAGATCGCATCAAGGCGCAAAAGGCTGCTGGCAAGACTCCAGAGCGTATGCGTAAAGTTGGCTCGAAGGGTGCGCCAACTGCGGATGCGTTTAAGCAAGCGGCTAAGACTGCTAAAAAGAAATGATTAAACGAGGCTCAGAGCAGTTTTCTGGCTATAACAAGCCTAAGAGAACTCCTAACCATCCAACCAAGTCTCACGCTGTTTTGGCGAAGTCTGGTGAGGATGTGAAGCTGATTCGTTTTGGTCAGCAAGGCGTAAAAGGTTCTGCTGATGGCACGAAGCGTAACGAAGCGTTCAAGGCTCGTCATGCTGACAATATTGCCAAAGGCAAAATGAGTGCTGCTTTCTGGGCCAATAAGGTTAAGTGGTAAAAAAACAACAGGTGCAATTATGAAAATGACAAAAGCTGGTCAGAAAAAAGTTGGCAAAGTTATGGGTGAGTACAAAGAAGGCACTCTGCACTCTGGTAAGGGTGGCAAGGTTGTCAAGAACCGTGACCAAGCGATTGCGATTGCTATGGCAGAAGCTGCTAAGAAAATGGGCAGGATGAAGTAATGGCTGAACTTGGCGCATTTTTTGGCAATCCAAACATACAGCGTCAAGGTGCTAGGGCTAGAGCCTTGGCAGGACAGAGAGATGTCAACACATTGGCAGACCCTAGAACTTATGCAATTGTTCAAGGTTTGTTAGGAACTGCTCCTGACCAGATGGGGCTTAGTGTTCTAAACCCTGATTACGAAAAGATCAGAAAAGCCGCAGAGCCAGCGTTTGCTTTGGGTTTGTTGGGTCAAGCTGCACCTTTGTTAGCACCAATGACCAAGGGTTTACCAGTAGGCGCAAGTATTCAAAACGTAGGTAAAGATTTATCAGCCATCCAGATTGGTGATAGAACAATTCCTGTGACAATAAATCGAATCGACAAGAAAAGTGGTGGTCAATTAGTTAATGTAAATCCATCTGCTTTTGATGAGGCTTTTTCAAAAACAGGTTGGCAATATGTTGGCGAGAAGGGAAAACAAGGAATCTCAGGAAGATACGAGAAATTTGAGAATTTCCTTAAAGATGCCAAGTCAATAGAAGCAAGTAATGTTTCAGTAAACAAAGATGGTGGCATTGTTTTTGGTGATGGTCGCCATCGTTACGCTGTATTGCGAGACATGGGGCTAGACGAATTGCCAATTGTCATGGACAAAGAGTCAATAAAAAACGCAAAGAAATTTGGCTATCTTGCTGACTCACCTAAAACACCAATTGCTCCAAGACAAGAAGCACTAGATAAAGCCCAAAGAAACGCTGCATTACCTGTTGAAGAAGGTGGTCTAGGACTTCCTAAAGACAATACGCCTGAGATGAGGGCAGAGGCTATGGGGTTTAACACTCCTGCTTATCATGGAACAACTGTCTGGGAAGCTGAAGATGGTCGCAAACTAGGCGACATTCAGGCATTTAATCGTTTGGCTTCTACCGAGATTGTTGGTCGTAAGCCATCTATTGACCAGATGGGAATATGGGCATCTGATAGACCTAATGAATTAGGTGCAGGAATGTACTCAGGTAGTCAAGGTGCTATCTATCCATTGATGTTACGCATGGAAAACCCAAAAACAACATCATTTGAACAAATGGCTAGAACAGCCAGTAATCTGTCAACCAATAAAGCACTTGGGGCAACAGAAGTTCCAAGAGTCTCTGATGTTGAGCCATATCGTCAAAGGCTTAAAGAGCAAGGCTATGACTCGTTAATGATTAGAGCAAAAGAAGGCTCGCCATACACAGAATTTGTAGACCAGACTGGTTATGTACTGTTAGAGCCTAGCCAAGTTAGAAGTAGATTCGCTGCCTTTGACCCAAAGCGTAGAAACGAAGCAGACATTCTCGCTGGTGTGCTACCATTAGGACTATTAGCAGACGAAGAACAGCGTAAGAAACTCTATGAACTTATGCCGTCACTATTAGGTCAGTAAGTATTAACTAACCTTGACCAACCCTAGAGGAGTCAAACATGGCTGGAAGACCAATAAACAAACTTCACCAAGAGGATGTACGCAAAAAAATCCAAGTAAGTCAATTACTAAATGTTTTGCAAAATCATGCACTTGGTGAAACCGAGGAACTAAGTCCTACTCGGATGAAAGCAATTGAAATACTATTGCGTAAATCTATGCCTGATATGGCATCAGTAACCATAAGTGGCGATCAAGATCAACCACTTCAGCACATCGTCACATGGGCGAAGTAATCGAAATCCCTTACGCACCAAGGGAACACCAACTAAAGGTTCACGAGTTACTAGATGGCAATAGGTTTGCTGTCGTAGTGGCTCATAGACGTTTTGGAAAGACTGTTGCTGCCCTCAATCACCTAATTCGTGAGGCGGTGCTAAACCAACAAGAAACACCTCGCTATGCTTACATTGCTCCTACCTATGGACAAGCTAAGAGGGTGGCTTGGGATTACCTAGTCAAGTACACGCAGCCTCTTGGTGGGACTAGCAACATCTCAGAGTTACGAGTTGACTTCTGGGGTAGGCGCATCCAGTTATATGGTTCTGATAATCCTGATTCCTTGCGAGGCCAGTTTTTCGATGGGGTAATCATTGATGAGGTAGGCGATCAGAACCCTAAGATATGGACTGACATTGTTCGCCCTGCACTAGCTGACAGAAAAGGTTGGTGTTTATTTATTGGTACACCAAAGGGACACAACCACTTCAAAGAACTGCGTGATAGGGCTGAGAAAGAGGATGGATGGGGTTTGCTAGAGTTCAAAGCCTCAGAGACAGGTGTAGTTGATGACACAGAACTAAAGGCTGCTCGTAATGAGATGGGTGAGGATAAATACCGCCAAGAGTTTGAGTGTAGCTTTGACGCTGCTGTAGAGGGTTCTTACTATGGGCAAATCCTCAACGAGTTAGAAGATAAGAAGCATATGCAGGAGATTCCTTGGGAGGAACTTAGCAGAACCTTTACAGCTTGGGACTTGGGAATGGGTGACTCTACGTCTATCTGGGTGGCCCAACTGGTAGGAACAGAGATCAGATTGATCGACTACTACGAGAATCATGGGGTGGGCTTAGACCACTATGTGAGGTGGATTAAGGATAACGACTACTCAAAGGCTGAACACATCTTGCCCCATGACGTTAGGGTCAGAGAGTTAGGCACAGGTAAGAGCCGACTAGAGATGCTTGAGGAATCTGGCCTAGAGATCAAGATAGCCCCAAGAATGAGCCTAGACGATGGTATTCAGGCGGTAAGACGTATTTTACCGAGGTGTTGGTTTAACGTGCCAAAGGTACAAACAGGATTGAACTGCCTGAGAAACTACCGCAGAGACTACGATGAGAAGCGTAAGATATTCTATGAAAGACCATTACACGATTGGTCTAGTCATGGAAGTGACAGTTTCAGATACTTAGCCCTTGGACTTGATGAAGGTCATAGCACTTGGTCTAAGCCGATTAACAAAGCACCGAAATGGATTGTGTAATGTATGTAGAACGCCAAGGGGTCAATCTTGCCCCAAAGATAAAAGAACTTGAAATGCGTGTCGAAATGTTAGAAAATGTGGTAAAGGCATTACAATTGGAAAAGCCCAAAATGGGTCGCCCCCCAAAGGACAAACATGGCACAGAACGAATTGTTGTCGATAATTCAAGCGGAAATTGATGACTCGATTGGCTACATCGAAAGCGAAACTGTAGAGCAGCGCAAACAAGCACTAGAGGCTTACTTACGTTCTCCTTACGGGAATGAAGTTGAGGGAAAGTCTCAGATCGTTACAGGTGAGGTAGCCGAAGCAATTGATGGTGCTTTGCCATCCTTAGTTCGTATCTTTACAGGCTCAGATAACATTGTGGTTTTTGAGCCACAAGGCCCTCGTGATGAAGCCAGCGCAAAACAGGCCACCGATTACTGTAACTGGGTTTTTTCCCGTGACAATGAGGGTGTAGCCATTCTCCATGATTGGTTCAAGGATGCTCTGCTTCAGAAAAATGGCATCTTGAAAGCATACTGGTCTAATGAGGAAAACATTACCAAAGAGCGTTACTTCAACTTGTCTAACGATGAGTTGGCAATGCTTATGTCTGACGACTCAATGGAGATTGTCGAGCAAGACACAGAAGAATTCCCTATCTTTGACCAAATGGGTCAGCCAGTTATAGACCCGATGGGTATGCCAGTTATTAACTCTGTTCACAATGTAGTGGTGCAACAGAAGAAGATGGTTGGTCGAGTTCGCATTGAGAACGTGCCTCCAGAGGAATTTTTGATTAGCAAGAAAGCTAGAACGATTGCTGATAGCCCATTTGTAGCACACAGACAGATGCTGACTCGTAGTGACTTGGTTGCTATGGGTTTTAACAAGAAGCAGGTAGAAGGTCTGCAAATGGATGATGCTCTTGCATACACTCCAGAGCGTGTGGCTCGTTTCTCTGCTGGTGAGCAACCTTACCAAGTGCAGACTGATGACCCATCCATGCAAGAGATTGAGGTCTTTGAGTGCTATGTAAAGACTGATGTAAATGGTAAGGGTATTGCTTCACTCGTTCAGGTGTTCTACGCATCTAACGAGATTCTTCAGGATGAGAAGGGTAAAGAGATGGTCGAGGAAGTGGACTACGTTCCTTTCCACTCAATCTGCCCCATCCCAATTCCACACAAGTTCTTTGGTAACTCACTTGCTGATAGAACCACAGACATTCAGTTAATCAAGACTACGATCACTCGTCAGATTCTGGATAATCTTTACCTGACAAACAATGCACGAGTAGTCGCTGTTGAAGGACAAGTAAACTTAGACGATCTGCTTACATCTACAGCAGGTGGTGTTATTCGTGCTAAATCTCAGGGTGCTGTATCTCAATTGGTTGTTCAGAACGTAGCGACTGCTGCTTTCCCAATGCTTCAGTACTTGGACACAATGCAGTCTAAGCGTACAGGTGTATCTGATGCTTCACAGGGTTTAGACCCATCGATCTTGCAGAACGTGACTGCTGCTGCTGTTGCTTCTATGCAACAAGCTGGCGCAGGTAAGATTGAACTAATGGCTCGATTGTTCGCTGAGACAGGTGTTAAGTCTTTGTTTAAGGGTATCTTGCATCTCTTGTGCAAGTACCAAGACAAGCCTCGTTTGGTGCGTATGAGAGGTGAATTCGTAGAGTTTGACCCTCGTACATGGGCTAATCAATACGATGTAGCGATTAATGTAGGTTTGGGTGCTGGTAACAGACAAGAGCAAATGGCTATGCTTCAGATGGTTCTTGCTAAACAAGAGCAATTGATTGCACAGTATGGCCCTGCTAATCCTTATGTCTCACCTGCTCAGTATCGTTCTACTTTAGGTCGGATGGTTGAGTTGGCAGGATTTAAGGATTCTGGTGAGTTCTACAAAGCGATCACACCAGAGCAAGATCAAGCATTGTCTAACCCTCCTCCACAACAGCAACAGATGCCTCCAGAAGTTGAGGCTTTGATGGCTAGGACTCAGGCTGAGATACAGGCTAACCAACAAAAAGCCCAAGCTGATATGCAATTGCAACAGCAACAGCAACAGATTGATATGCAGATGGCTCAACAAAAGGCAAGCCTTGAGATGCAGTTAATGCGTGAGAAAGAGGCTGCTAAGTTGATGCTTGAGCGTGAGAAACAACAGGCTTACTTTGCTATGAAGCAACAAGAGTTTGAGGTTGAGGCTCAATTGAAAGCTATGAAGGTCGGTGCTGGTATCACTTCCAATGTTGAGATCAAAGGTTAATCATGGCAATACAAAGAGACAGATTTAGATCGTTCAACGATGAAGATGGTGCTATGTCTCTTGATGACTTGCTTATGCAAATTCAGCAACCACAAATAGACACAGAGGCAATAGCAAGACAACAAGCTGAAGCACAACTTAGAGCACAACAAGAGGCACAGCGTCAGGCTCAAATAGCCGCTGAACAACGAGCCTACGAAGAACAAGTTAGACAGGCGCAAATTCGTCAAGAAGAAATTCGTGTTCAAAATGCTGCTAGGTTAGCCGCAGAGCAAGAAGCCGCAAGACAAGCCGAAGCGCAGAGACAAGCCGAGGCTCAACGTCAAGCACAAATTGAAGCCCAGCAACAAGCCCAAAGGATGGCAGAAATGCAAAGACAGGCTCAATTAGCGGCTGAACAACAAGCCTACGAAGACCAACAAAGAGTTTACCGAGAAAATCAATCTCGCCAAGAAGCAATAAGCAATAGATTAATTGCAGAACAAGAAGCCGCAAGGGTACAAGCCGAGGCACAGCGTCAAACTGCTCAAGCACCAATTACTACACAAGAAGTAATTAATCAGATTGCTGCTCAACCTACACAACCAGATAAAAACACAGTTATCAATAACTTAATTGGTCAGATCAAAGCCAGAAGCAACACCTCTCAATGGACAGGTGGATATGGTGCTGATGCTGCAACTAAGGACATGGCTCGTATTCTTGCTGAAACAGGAATTACAGACATTAGTCAGTTTGGCCCTATAACTCAAGAAGTTCAAAAGGTTGTTGGTTACGAGGATTGGGGTGCGCCAATTTATCAGACTGTAACTGAGCAAACCTATGGTAATAAGGTAACTGGTCAAGCAGTACCTAACACCTACACAGAACGCCAAAAAGGTGAGTTCTTTGGTGGAACTTATGAGGGTAAGGGCAATACTGGATATGGTGTTCAGTTTGATGCTCAAGGTTTGCCAATTTTCTACACTCAGGGCGCATCAAGTGCTGACCCGATTGCAAAAGCTGTAGTTCCTATTGCTTCACTAGCTTTAGCGGCTATGGGTGCGCCTAGTATGCTAGGCAATGCTTTGCTAGGAGCAGGTGCTAATCAAGTGGCTGCTGGTGCTTTGGGTGGTGCATTGATTGGTGGTGGTACTGCTGCCCTAACTGACCAAGATATTGCCAAAGGTGCTTTGCTTGGTGGTGCTGGTGGTGCTTTGTCAGGGTATTTGAGTGATGCGCCAACAGGACTCACAGATCGTGGACTTGCTATTGCTGATGCTCAACAGTTAGCTGCTAGTGGTATTCCGACAGATCAAATCTCGGAAATATTAAGCGCATCTGGATTTAACGATATTACTGTTAGCCGAGCAATCAATGCAATATCTCCTACAGTAGCTTCAGTAGCACCAGTAGCCGCTGATAATATTGTTATAACAGCCCCGTCTGCGCCATCTACCATTGGTAATGTAATTAGCACTATTGCTCAACAACCTGTAACACAACCAGTAGTTACACCTGTAATTGAGCAACCTCCGTTTACAGGAACTATTACTAATGCGCCTTTAGATACTGTTCAGATTACTACTTCTGCTGCAAAACCAACAGTCAGCGATTTAATTAGTTCTATTGCTTTACAACCAACTGTTACACCTGCTGTTCAACCAACGTCTTTGACAGGAACTACTACTCCTTTGGAGACTGTAGAAATAAAAACACAAAGACCAACAGAGCAAGTAGCACCAAATGTTATAAACGCTGTCAATACTGCATTACAAACCAATGTAACTCAGCCTCTTGAAACTGTTCAGATTACTGGTCAATCTGAAAAACCAACAACGATAGCAGACGTTATTAGTTCTTTGTCAACCACAACTACTCCCTCTACTCCTGAAGTAGTGATTAGTACTAAAACAGACAAGCCACAAGAACAGACTCCATCTTTTCCTCTTGTCATGTCTCCAACAGCACCTACAAGTGTTCCTACAGAGGCTATCAAAACAGAGCCTGAAAAGGAAAAAGAAAAAAGCTGGACAGCGGCTGAGTTGGCTGAGTTAGCTCGTCTTGGTTTATTGGCTACAACTGTATTAGGTGCTAGTCAAAATGACGAAACAGGATTCCCAATAGTACCTGTACCATCCGATTGGACAAGCCCAATTAAACCTACAGGTTCAACATCGTTCACTCCATTAACACCAATTGATTTTGGTAGCCGTGATTTATTGCGTGGCACTCAATGGGAGAAGTTCCTAGACCCTAACTATGGCAAAGTTCCTGCGCCAGTACAGTTTAACCAACCAAGCAACATGAGTTACGACAGACTGATGAACATCTTGGGAACTGGTAGAGATGTGATGCCTAGCCAAGCACTTACCATTAACGATGTAATTTCAGGAATACAGAATCAGTATGGACAAACAACTAACAGCGCAATGGGCCAGAAACCTGCTTAATGATGACTTTTTCAAAGAAGTCATAGATAACTTGAAAAAACAACAGATTAGTGTAATAATTAACACAAGTGGTGAAGAATCTGATAAGCGTGAAGATGCTTACAGACACATCAAAACAATCGAATTGATTACAGGACACCTAGAAGGCTTGGCCTCGGAAACTCTAATCAAAGAGAAGAAGTGGAAGATTTTGTAATTCTGTGGTATAAAAGCCACACCTCCGTCTAGAAGGTTTCTAGCGATTTTTGAGATGACAAATGGAAAACACCAACCCACAAGGGAGTGAAAGCCTAGATGTAAACCAAGCCGCTTCAGCGTTTGAAGGGATGATGGGTGATTCTGAGGAAGCCGAACAAGGCCACACCGAAGGTCAACTAGAAGACCAACAAGAGACTGATGAAGTTGAATATTCTGAAGAAGAAGAACCCAAGCCTAGATATAAAGTCAAGGCAAGTGGTGAGGAGGTTGAGGTAGAACTTGACGAACTCATTAAGGGTTATCAACAAGGTGCAGATTACACTAAAAAGTCTCAGGCTCTAGCTGAACAACGTAAAGCTCTCGAAGCTGAACGCCAACACTTAGAGTATGTAAAACAAGAGCGACAGGCATATGCCCAGAAGTTGCAAGCGTTGGATAGCTTCCTTTCGCAGCAAAATCAGGGTGTGAACTTAGATGTTCTAAAGGAAACAGACCCCATTGGCTATGCCGTGGCGGTTGCTGAACAGAGTCAGCGAGAGAAACAATTAGCAGTAGTTAGGAATGAACAGCAAAGACTTGCCCAACAGCAACAATCTGAGCATCATGCCTCTTTGCAAAACCATCTCCGTCAAGAATCTGAGAAGCTAACCAGTTTGATTCCTGAGTTAGCCACTCCACAGGGTGATGCGGTTCGTAAACAAATACGTGACTATGCGAAGTCTATTGGGTGGTCAGACCAAGAACTCAGTCAACTATATGACAGTCGTGCTGTGGTGACTTTGTATAACGGGATGAAGTATCAGCAACTTCAAAAGAGCAAGCCAGAGGTAAACAAGAAACTTCAAGCTGCTCCTAAGATGATGCGATCAGGAACTTCTGCCCCTCCTACTAAGTCATCAAGTGACAAACAGGCAATGCAAAGGTTGCGTGAGACAGGAAAAGTCTCAGACGCTGCCAAAGCATTTGAACGATTCTTTTAATTTTGGAGTTTTAAAATGGCTACATATCAAACATATACCGCTATCGGTATGCGTGAAGACCTTTCGGATGTTATCTACTCGATTTCACCAACCGATGTTCCTTTCATGTCTTCTATTGGCAAGACAAAGGCTACTGCTGTTCTGCACGAGTGGCAGACTGACAGCCTTGCCGCTGCTACTTTAGACAACTACGCAGTTGAGGGTGCAACAGCATCTGACGCTACTATGTCTCCAACTACTCGTGTTGGCAACCGCACTCAGATCGCACAGAAGACCATCAAGATTTCTGGCACTTTGCAGAGCGTTGACAAAGCTGGTCGTAAGTCTGAAAAGGCTTATCAATTGGCTAAGGCTTCTAGCGAAATCAAGCGTGACATGGAAACAACCCTGTTGAGCAACCAAGTTGCTGCTAACGGCAATTCCTCTACTGCTCGTAAAATGGGTGGTCTGCAAGCATGGTTGAACTCCAACTATGATGGCGGTACTTCTGGTGTTGCTGGTGACTTGGGTACTACTGCTCGTACCAACGGCACTAACCGCACTTTCACAGAAGACATTCTGAAGACTGTTATCCGTGAAGTTTACGCTTCTGGTGGCAATCCTAAAGTGTTGATGGTCAACCCTGCACACAAGCAATTGGTTTCTGGCTTTGCTGGTATCGCTGCACAGCGTTTCATGGCTCCCTCAAATGCTCCTACAACCATCATTGGTGCGGCTGACGTTTATTTGAGCGATTTCGGTACAGTTTCTGTTGTGCCTAACCGCTTCATGACTTCTACCAACTCTTGCGATGATGTTGCATTTATCGTTGACCCAGACATGGCTGCTATCGCTTACTTGCGCCCATTCCAGACCAACGAGTTGGCTGTAACTGGTGACAATGAGTCTACACAATTGTTGGCTGAGTTTACCTTGGAAGTTCGCAACCAAGCTGCTCACGGCATTTTGGCTGACCTCACACCTTAATATAAGGTAACTCCGAAAAATGCCTCAGACTTAAACCTCTGGGGCATTTTCTTTTCTACACAAACTGATAGAATTAAGGTATGGAAAACATTAGACAAACTGCTGTTCATGCTGATGGCGAAGGTGGCATCGTTATTCAAACTCGTCAGGATGTTACTGACATTGTTGAGCAGAATAAAAAAGAATTTAACTCCTTTGATGAACGAGCAAGATGGTCTGATAATTTGTTTGGCAACAAGGTCGCATCTATCCCAATGACTGTGATTGATGATCTGAATAAAGCTGGAATCATGCGTGGCTTTGCTGTCCTTGATGACAAGCGTTTTGCTGCTTGGTTAAATGACCCAATGAATCGTGCATGGCGCACAAGGACAGGAGTAGTATGAGTTTCGCAACATACTCTGATTTAAAGACCTCGATTGCAGGTTATCTGGCTAGGTCTGATCTGACTAACCAGATTCCAGACTTCATTACATTTGCTGAGAATCGTCTGCGTAGAGAACTGCGTATTCGTCAGATGCTTAAGTCTGTAACAACAGCTACAGTATCGGGTGACTCTACTGTTGAGTTACCTAGTGACTTTTTAGAGATTCGTGATTTTGTCGCATTGACAAACCCAATTCAGCCATTGAGTTACTCTAGCCCCTCTGCTTTGTCTAATGACCCAAGAGCATCAGAAGTTGGTGTTCCTAAGTCTTACACAATTCTGGCTAACGAGTTCTTACTGTCGCCTCCTCCTGATGGTGTTTACACATTGAGGATGCTGTACTTTGCTGCCCCTCCATATCTGTCAAGCAGTAACGCATCTAATGTGTTTTTGAATATTGCACCTGATGCTTTACTTTATGCGGCATTGATTGAGGCAGAACCATATTTAATGAATGACGCACGAATCAATACATGGGGAACTATGTACGACAGAGCGATCTCCTCCCTTACCAAGTCTGACGAAGAAGGTCAATACTCTGGTGTCCCATTGGCAATGAAACTTACTGCAAGGTGAAATTATGGCTGAAATGTCAAACTACTTGGAAAATGCTCTTATCAATGTAACTTTGAGAGCAACTAGCTACACAGCACCAACGACTGTGTATGTGGCTTTGTACACTTCTGACCCAACAGATGCTGATACTGGAACAGAGTGTTCTGGTACTAGCTATGCTCGTCAGTCTGTGACGTTTGGTGCGCCTAGCAATGGTGCGACTACCAACTCTGCGGCTGTTGAGTTCCCTCAAGCTGGTGGCGCATGGGGTACGATTACACACATTGGTATTCGTGATGCTTCTACTGCTGGTAACTTGCTTTATCACACAGCACTTGACGCATCTAAGACCATTGCTACTGGTGATGTGTTTCGCATTGCCTCTGGTTCATTGAGCGTTACTTTAGCGTGAGATGGCTGATTTACTGCCTCCGTGGACAATTGACTCGCTAGACAATTTAAAGTCTAGCATTGATGACTTAACACTCACACTCGATAGTCCACTCTACACCACTTCAGTTACCCTATGGGATGCCTATGGGTCTGTGACTGCTTCTGCGACTGTTACGGCTAACGCTATAAGGGTTCAGAATGGTGTAGCAGCAGTAAATGGAACGGCAACAGTTACGGCTGATGCTGTCAGGGTTCAATTTGCTAGTGCAAGCATTACAGGTTCAGCTAGTGCTTCTTGTGATGCAATCAGGGTTCAGTTTGGCTCTGGTGCTATTGACGCTAATGCAACAGTTACTGCAAGTGGAACAAGAGTTCAGTTTGCGTCTGGAAGTATCACAGGTAACGCTGATGTAACTGCAATTGGAACTCGTGTTCAGTTTGGCAATGCGGCTATAACTGGTACTGCCGATGTAACTGCTTTGGGTGGAATCGTTGCCAATGGTGCAGCTTCTGTAACAGGAAACGCAACAGTAACTGCTGATGGCATAAGGGTAAGAGATGCTAGTGGCTCGATTACTGGTGACGCAACATTTACTGCTAATGGTGGAATCGTTGCTGATGCTCATGCAAGTATCACTTGTAATACAGATTTTACGGCTAATGCTTCCGCAATTTACGCAGGAGTAGCGTTTGTAAATGGTACAGCTACGATCACAGCAAAAGGTGTAATCCTTGGTGAGAATTGGACACCAGTACCAGAAGACGACAACACTTGGACTCCTGTTTCTACAAATTCAAATACTTGGACAACAGTATCAAGTGACTCAAACACATGGACACCTGTGTCTGCCAACGACAATACATGGACAACTCAGGCTCAAGGAAGTAACACATGGCTACGACAAAATTAGTATTTGGTGAGTGGATGCCTGACCAGCCTAGCATCTCTGGTGCTTTGGTAGATGCAAAGAACGTAGTTTCTCAAGCTCTTGGTTATGGCCCATTCCCAACAGCGGCTACATTCTCTGCGGCTGCATCTGAAAACTTGACTACATTGGTAGCAGGGAAAACCCCTACAAATGCTACTAAGTTGTTTGCTGCTGGCTCAACCAAGATATTCGATGTTTCTGGTGTTGGTGCTTTGACCAATGTTTCTAAATCTGGTGGTTACACACCTAATGCAAGTAACGATAGATTTAGATTTACTCAGTTTGGTAACGCAATTATTGGGACTAACAATAGTGACCCGATTCAATCTTTCACCTTGGGAACTTCTACAGCATTTGCTGACTTATCAGGAAGCGCACCTAAATGTAAGTTTTTGACAGTAGTTCGTGACTTTGTGGTTACTGCGTTTACGACTGAGAGTTCTACTGTTTACCCTGCTCGTGTTCGTTGGTCTGGTATCAATGATGAGACTACATGGGGTTCTAGCCAAGTAACACAAGCTGACTTTCAAGACATTCCTGATGGCGGTCAGATTGTTGGGATTCGTGGTGGTGAGTTTGGTTTGGTTTTGATGGAAAAAGGTATCTCTCGCATGAGTTATATCGGCACTCCATTTATTTTCCAGTTTGACAATATCTCTCGTGGCAAGGGATGTATCGCAGCAGGTTCTATTGCTCAAGTTCAGGGTGTAACCTTTTTCTTGTCAGACGATGGTTTTTATATGTGCGATGGTCAGAATGTGACTGCCATTGGCTCAGAAAAGGTAGATCGTTGGTTCTTCTCAAATGCAGATGAGAGTGGCTTTGACTCAATGTCAGCGGCTGTTGACCCTGTTCGCAAGTTAGTTATTTGGAACTTTAAGACTACATTTGCACAGCGTCAACTCATCATTTACAACTTCAACACTAAGAAGTGGACTTATGGTAATGCAGGGACTGACTTTATCTCTGATGCTTCTACCTCTGCCACTACGCTTGAAGGTTTAGATTCAATCTCTAACAGCATTGATGCTTTGACTGTTAGCTTGGACTCTATCCTTTACATGGGTGGTAAGTACTTCCTTGGTGGTACGAGTGGTGCTTATGTTGTTACCTACAATGGTGCTAACGCTACTGCCAACATCGTAACTGGCGATCTAAACGCTGGTGGTAGATCGGTGGTTACTTTGGCTAGACCTTTAGTTGATGGAGGCTCTGCGACTGTTTCTGTGGCTTCTAGGACACTTCTAAGTGAGCAACCTAGCTTTGGTACTGCTGTAGCCGCTGATTCTGAAAATAGGGTATCTCTCAGGTCTAATGGTAACTATCACCAGTTTCAAGTTATCCCTACTGGTCAATGGAAAACCGCTGTTGGCTTGGATGTTGAACTTCAGGGTCAGGGAGTTCGATAATGTTTAGAACGCTTCCTCCTTTTGGTGGAGATCAGCGACAGACTGCTGAGATTGTTCGTCAGATTATGGATGGCAAGACCAACAACACAGGCTCAATAACTCTGGCTACTGGTGGCGCTACTACTACCACTTTGAATGACAGAAGGATTAGCGCAGATAGCGTTATTTTGTTTGCTCCTGCCTCTGCTGCTGCCTTTGCTGATGTGATGCCTTACGGGGCTTTTCAAAGCCTTGTAGATCAGCCGATAGCTACGGCAAATACTGCCTTTGCCATGACTTTGGACACTACTGATTACTCTAATGGAGTGACTCTAAGTAATAGTTCAAGGATGAACGTCAAGAACGCAGGAACATATAACTTTCAATGGTCTGGGCAGTTTATTAATACTGATAGCCAAATCCATGATGTAAGCGTTTGGTTGCGTAAAAATGGTACTAATGTGACAGGTTCTACAGGGTTTATCTCTGTGCCTAGTTCTCATGGTGGCGTTAATGGACATTTAATTGTGGGATGGAACTACTTTTTAGAGTTGGCGGCTAACGACTATATTGAGCTTTATTGGTCTGCTACTAACACAGCTATTTCCTTAGAGCATTTGCCTACCCAGACAAGCCCAACTAGACCCTCTACAGCGTCTTTGATTACTACGCTTAATCTTGTCTCACCCAATGCCTTGACAAACATCTACACAAGTTCTCAGGGACAAGGTACTGCAACGATCACGCATTTTGCAAATTCAACCGCCAATAAGACTTACAAATATGTTGTTATTGGCTAACTTTCAATTTATAATGGATTCTATGGATGACCCATCTTGGAATCCGAAACTCTAGGAGTAAAAGATGGCTGTAGAAACTAAATCCAACATTGACCCAACAATTCAACCATTCTTGTCGTATGGTTTGACTGAGGCACAAAAGCTATATCAAGCTGGTGGCCCTCAGTACTATTCTGGTCAGACTTATGTAAGCCCCTCAGAAACCACTCAAACTGGAATACAGGCTTTAGAGGCTCGTGCTAAGTTAGGTAATCCCTTGCTTTCGTCTGCACAAGGTCAATTGCAAAACACTATCTCTGGTGGTTTCTTGCAAGGCAATCCATTCTTTCAGGGTGCGTTTCAACCTGCGGCACAAGCGGCTCAGTCTAGGTTTGAGCAGACATTAGGTGATGTGGGTTCTGCTGCATCTCGTGCTGGTCGCTATGGCGGTGGTGCTATGCAGACATTGGAAAATCGTGCTAGTGGTCAGTTTGCTAAGAGTTTGGCTGATACGGCTGGTGAACTGGCTTATCGCAACTACGCTGATGAGCGTGCGCGTCAACAAGCGGCTACGATGGCTGCACCTGAAATGGCTGCGGCTGATTACACCGACATTCAGAATATGCTTAAAGCAGGTCAAGGTCGTGAAGGCTACACAAGCGCACAACAAAAAGCTGATATTGAAAAGTTTAACTTTATGCAAAATCAGCCTCAAATTAACCTAGAAAACTTCTTGTCTGGTGTTTATGGAAGCCCATTAGGTAAATCTCAACAAGGTGGTGGCGCTGCTACTCCTGAAGCCTCTGGTTGGCAGGATTTACTAGGTGCTGCTGCTACTCTGGGTGGTATTGAAAAAAATACTGGCTGGTTGAGTGGTGGGTGGAATAAATTATTTGGTAAGTAAGGAATAAATCATGGCAGGATTACTAGATATTTTTGGCACTAGCGGTCAGGACACAATGGGTCTTTTGGGTATGTCTCCAGAAGACATAAAGCGTAGCCGTGACGATGCCCAAGCACAAGCCCTCTACGCATTAGCAGGTCGTCTGTTTAAGGGTGGTAGAGGTGCATCGTCTGTTTTAGAAGGCTTACAGCAAGGTCAACAAGCATACAGAACTGCTATGCAAGGTGGTCTGCAACAGCAACTGCAAAACGCACAATTGCAAGAAGCAATTAAGAAACGTCAGCAAGAGCAACAAGCATTGATGCGCCAGCAAGCTGTACAGACAGAAATTGAAAAGGCTTATCGCCCTGAGATTTTTGCTGATACACCATTGACTAACTTAATTGGTCAAGAGATTGCAGGGCCAAATATGCCACAAGCAGCAGGAATTGGCATGGATGCACTTGCACCTAAATTGATGGCAACTAAAGAAGGTCGTGCTGCACTTAAAGACTTGCAACCAGAATACAAAGAAGTCAATGGTGCTTTGTATGAGATTACTTTAGGCGCACCTCCTAGATTGGTTGCTGGCAATAAAAAGCGTGATACTGTAACAGTAGGTAATGTCGTGTTGGATAAAGACAACATGAGTGTTATTTATACAGCACCTGATGCACCTGCTGCTTCAATCAAAGAGTTTCAAGACTTTAGTAAGTTGAATGCAACAGAAAAAGCTGCATATCTAAAGTTGCAAGAACAAAAACGCCCTGTAACTAATGTCAATGTATCAACTGAAGGCGAGCGTAAAGCGTCTTTGTTCCAAGAGCAAATGAAAGCAGCATCTGGCACTATTGCATCACTTGGCCCTGTTGATATGTCAAACTTGACAAACCAAGCCGCATTTAAAGGTGCTGGTGGCATGGCTAACATTGTTGTTGACCCTAAGATTCAACAATACAAACAAGCTGCAGATCAATGGTCTGAATCTTATTTGCGTGTTAAGACTGGTGCTGCTGCGACACCTGCTGAAGTTGAACTTAACAATAGAACATTCTTCCCTGCAATTGGTGACAACGCAGAAACTGTAAAACTCAAAGAGCGTATGAGGAGAAAAGCCGAGCAAGACTTGGGAATTATGGCTGGTCGTGCAGAGATCAAAACCCCTAACGTAACGCCTCAAGCCTCAGAACAGCCGTTAGATTTAGGTGTATCAATTCCTGCTGGCGTAACTGTTAGAAAGAAATAACTATGCCAACTTATGAAGTAACAATTGAAGGCAAAGGAACATTTGAAGTCACTTCTGATAAAGAATTGACTGATGCACAAGCATATCAATATGCGCTTGTTCAGGCTAAAAATGAAGCCCCGAGCATGGCGACTTCTGCATTAGCAGGATTGGCGACTGGATTTGGTCGTACTGTTTTAGGTGGTCAAGAATTGCTTGGCAAAGGTTTGCAAAAACTAGGTGCTGAGTCTGCTGGACAATTTCTTTCTCGTGACGCACAAATAGGTCGTGAAAGACTATTAAGAGAACTTCAACAGTATAAAGAAGCAAATCCAATTTCTGCTGGTGGAGGTCAATTAGTTGGCGAGGTTGGCGCAACACTTCCTGTAGGTGGCTTGCTTGCTAGAGGTCTTTCTGTTATTCCAGCAGTAAAAACAAAAGCCGCACCATTGATTGAGGCTATTAGAACTTCAGGCGGTGGTGGTGGTAGTTTGGCTACTAGAGCCGCTGGTGGTGCTATTGTTGGCGGCACAGGCTCTGCAATGATTGACCAAGAATCAGCAGGTACTGGTGCGGCTATAGGCGCAGCACTTCCTGTTGTTGGCGCAGGTTTATCAAAGGTATTTTCTTCTGGTACACAACAAACTCCAGAGGTTACTGCGGCAATAAATGCGGCTAGAGATTTGGGTTATGTAATACCTCCAACACAAGCCAATCCTACTTTGATAAATAGAATTCTTGAAGGTACTGCTGGTAAGCTAACAACAGCACAAAACGCTAGTGCACGAAATCAAGAAGTAACAAACAAATTAGCGGCTAAGTCTCTTGGTCTTCCAGAAGACGCTGTAATTACGACTGAGGTATTAGATGGTATTCGTGCGACTGCTGGTCAAGCATACGATGCACTTGCAAGCCTACCAGTCAAAAAAGGTTCTAAAGCTGACACTTTAATGAACATCCCTGCGGTTGCAAAGATTGACCCAAAACAAATGGTTTATGACTTGCGTGTTGCTCGTGCTGACTCAAATGCTTATTACAAAAACTATGCACGAACAGCAGACCCAGAGGCTTTGACTAAGGCAAGAAATCTTAAAGCAGAAGCCTCAAGAATTGAAGATGCTTTAGAGAATTATGCAAAGGCTCTTGGACATAATGATTTGCTTCCTGATTTGCGTAATGCTAGACAACTGATTGCAAAAACTTACACAGTAGAGAGTGCTTTAAATCAAACTACTGGAAGTGTTAGTGCACAGAAACTAGCCTCTGATTTGAGCAAAGGAAAGCCACTTTCTGAAGGTTTAAAGCAAGCCGCTGAATTTTCACAAAGATTTCCAAAGGCTGCAAAAACACCAGAGCAAATGGGAAGTCTTCCACAATTTAGCCCACTAGATGTAACTGCTGGCGCAGGTCTATCAGCGATTCTGCAAGACCCAATGGCATTGGCAACTATTGGTGTAAGACCAGTAGCTAGGTCTTTAGCATTGTCTCCGATTGTTCAAAATAGACTTGCACAAAATCCTAACGACATATCTCAATTGCTTGAGATTCTAAGAACAGCAACACCACCTGCACTTACAGGTTTGTATTCAGATTAAGGACTAACATGACTACTCAAGTCTTGCAAAACTGCCGTGTAATTCCAATGCGGCTTTTTTGTAGGCTTGACTAGCTTCTTCAGCAGTTTTGTAACAACCTAAACTAATACATTTGTAATTAACTGTAATTCTTGCAACAAACCTATTGTTTTGATTATGAAGATAAACCCCTTTAAATCCAGTAGTGTTGCTTGTTCTCAGTTTTGTGTTTCTGTTGTTTTGAGCATTTGTTGCTTCACGCAGATTAGAAACCAAGTTGTTTGAACGATTGCCATCAATATGATCTATCTGTTCAGGCCAATAACCATTAAACATCATAAAAATGATTCTATGAGCGTAGTGCTTCTTTTTGTTAATTGTTACTTCTTGATAGCCGTTGCTTTTTTTAAGTCGGCTAGCTTGTGTGCCTTTAATTTTGTTATTTCTGCGATCAACTTTCCAAAAAAGATTGCCGTCACGATACTCAAAAAGTTCATGAAGAAATTGCTGTGTGATTTCCATAAGTCCACCAAAGAAAAACCCCTTGAACATTCGCAGTACCAGTGCAAATATCCAAGGGGAAGCCGATGGCTTAGAACTATTGAGGTCTGGTACACCCAAGGTCTAAGCCTAAAAGGATTCTTTCATAAACAAATTGCCTTGTCAACCACCAAGGCTTAAAATCAGATAAACCAGAACTAGGAGTTCAAAATGCCCCGTACAAAGATTAGTGAATTTAGTGCAACACCAGCAAATAATACCGATATTGACAGTATCAATATCAGTGAGGGATGTGCGCCCTCTGGTATCAACGATGCTATTCGTGAGTTAATGGCTCAACTGAAAGACTTTCAGACAGGTGCTGTTGGTGACTCGTTTAACGGCCCTGTAGGAACATCTACTGCTGCGGCTGGTGCTTTCACTACTCTATCGGCTTCAGGTGCTGTAACCCTCTCTGGAGGTACTGCTAACGGAGTAGCGTATTTAAACGGCTCTAAGGTTGTTACAAGCGGTTCTGCGCTTACTTTTGATGGTAGCAATGTTGGAGTTACGGCTTCTTCTTCCGCTGGTTTTGTTGGAATTACCACTCAAAATACAAGTGCGGGGGCAGGCGCTTCATCGGGTTTAGGAATAAATAACGATTCAACAGCATCTACATATCTACGCACTTATGGTTCAGGACAAACCAATTCTTTGTTTGGTTCTGTTATTGCAAACTACACAGCGATTTTGTCTGATGGTGTGGCAAGCAACGGTATTTTGTTTGGAACGCTCACAAACAAGCCAATTATCTTTGGTCAGAACAACGCTGAGTCAATGCGCCTAACCAGCACAGGTCTGGGTATTGGTACAAGTAGTCCTAGCCAAAAACTTGAAGTATCAGGAGCAATCAGAGCAACTATTACTCCATCCAATTCTGTTCAGGCTTCTTTGTTGTTGGCAAATTCAGGAACAACAAGCGCGGCTAACTTGCAACTAAACACATCTGGTGGCCTTGCAATTTGGAATTATCAGAATGGTGGTGTAGGTTGGTTTAATTCAGCCACTATTGACACCTCAGGCAATGTAGGTATTGGTACTACGAGTCCTGCTGTAAAACTTGATGTGGTGGGCGCAAGCGCAGGCGCAACAGTTTCTCAGTTCACCTCTAATGAAACTGGAACAACTACATCTTTGGCGGTGTTTCAAAGATCAGGCGGGGCTGTTGCTGCTGCGATTAAATACAACGCAACAAATTCTCCGCTAACAATAGATTTTGGCACTACCACTTCTCATGCATTAACATTTTTGACCGCAAACACAGAACGTGCCCGTATAGACTCAAGCGGTACATTCCGTGTTAAAGGTGCTGGAACAGCAGGTAGTACAGATGCAGTTCAGTTTAGTGGGTCTGCTCCTGCGAATGCTATGAGCCTTAGCTCAAGTGGTAACTTGCTAATAGGGACTACATCTACAACAGGTGGCTACCCACTTAGGGCAAAAGGCGGCGGCGTTGATGGTTCAACTACTGTTACAGTTCCTTCAGGAGTAACGACAACAATTTATACCATACCAAATACTGCCACGGCCTGTATGTGCGTTGTGTTTGGTGATAACGGATCAAATGGTTTTTGCGATCTCTTGTTTTTCTTGGGTAACACAACACCACAAGTTGTTAGTTCAAAAACAATGTATGGCTCACCCCCTGCAAGAACTTATTCAGTTGCCTCAACTACACAACTTCAACTTAACGTAGCAATGGACTCAAGCACGCGCACCGCAGTTCTTGGAACCATATCCTAATCTTTAAACTCTAAAAGGAAAAATCATGTCAGCAACTACAACTTGGACAGTTACAGCAATGGACTGCTACCCACAAGAAGACGGCAACACCGATGTCGTTTTCACCGTTCACTGGACTTGCTTTGGTACTGACGGTACATACAACGCTTCTGTGTATTCCACTTGCGGCGTAACTTACATTGCTGGCTCACCCTTTACACCCTATGCTGAATTGACTCAAGATCAAGTGCTTGGCTGGATCTGGGCTGGTGGGGTTGACAAGACGGCTACTGAAGCTACTGTGGCGCAACAAATTCAAAATCAAATTAACCCGCCAGTAGTGACTCCCCCACTGCCTTGGTTGCCCACACCACCCGTAGTTTAAACAGGAAGCCACCACCTGATTTTGATGGCACATTAAAGGAAAATCATGGGTAACAACACAAAAACCCCATTGACGATTGACGGAGTAGAGTACCAGTTCGAGGATATGACTCCTGAACAACAAGTACTAATCAACCATGTCGCAGACCTTGACAGAAAGTTATCGTCTGCAAAGTTTAATGTTGACCAGCTTCAAGTTGGTAGAGATGCTTTTTTCACAATGTTGAAGCAATCTCTAAATACAGTAACGGATGTAGAGGCAAAGTAAATGAGCAATCACACTACAGAAGTAGCATCAGCAGTAGCAAGTAAAACAGCTTCAGTAGCTACCTATGGTGGTGCTGGTAGTGCTGTGTTCTTTGGTTTATCAGCCAATGAATTTGGTGCGCTTTGTGGTGTGATTATCGGCTTTGTTGGTCTAGTGGCTAATATTTGGTTCAAGCATCAACATCTAAAGATTGCTCGCATGGAAGCTGAAAAATGACTTGGTTACTTGTATTGGCTCTACAGGCTGAATACAGGTGCGTAAAGTGGACATGGACAGGTGATGTTTATAGCCGCAAAGTCATTTGCCTAAAGTGGGAGAAAAAGAAGTGATTATTGACCCCATAACAGCTTTAGAAGGCTTACAGCAAGCGATTGGACTTGTTAAGAAGGCTAGTAAGGTCGCAAAGGATTTATCTGGCTTAACGCCAATGATAGCCAAAATGTTCGATGCCAAGAGCATTGCAACTAAGGCGATGGTTGAGGCTAAGAGGTCAGGTAATAAATCCAACTTGGGTACGGCATTACAAATTGAGATGGCTCTTGATGATGCCAAAAGATTTGAGGCTGAATTGATGTTGTTGTTTCAGGCTACTGGTCGTGCGGATGTGTGGCAGAAGATTAAAGAGCGACAGCAGCAAATGGATATTGAAGATGCCCATTTAGCAAGACAAGCCAAAGCAGAAGAAAAGAAACGCAAAGAAGAAGAACAAGAGCATTTGGAATTGGCTATCGGTATTGTGGTGATCGTGATGCTCTTAGGTGCTATTGGTTGGGGGCTTAACGAGATGGCTGAACTGTGTGCCAAAACAAGGTGTGGTCGGTGAATGAGTACCAGAAACAGTTTGATTTGTTTCTCAAAGTCTTTGTCAGGCTGTGTGTGGCGTGGTGGGTGCTTGGACTGCTACAGCACTTACCTGATGAGTTGGCAGGTAAAATCGTAGATAAACTTCTTGGAATGATTGGACTGTAATGCTTTCGCTATTTTCTACACTTGGTGGCTTGCTAATTTCTGGCTTGCCTAAGTTACTGGAGTTTTTCCAGAACAAGGCAGATCAAAAGCATGAGTTAGCTTTGGCTCGAATACAAACAGAGCGTGAGTTACAGTTAGCTGCACAAGGATTTGCTGCCCAACAAAAGATTGAGGAAATCCGCACAGATCAGATTGCTATGCAGACTGATGCACAGATGACTGAGGCGGCTCTAAAGCACGATGAAAAGGTCTTGGCTAGGGCTAGTACATGGGTGGTCAACTTTATTGGTACTGTGCGCCCCATAGTGACCTATATTTTTGTTTTAGAGTTGTGTGCTGTCAACACTTGGATTGCATATTATGTGTACAAAAACCCTCATTTGGTTTTGAACATGGATGACTTGATTAGGTTGTCTGACATTATTTTCTCTAGCGATGAGATGGCCATGTTGGGTGGAATCATTGGATTCTGGTTTGGTTCACGTTCTTGGTCTAAGAAATGAAGCTGAGTAAAGCTGGGGCTGATCTGATGCACCAGTATGAGGGGTATAGAAATAAGCCTTACCTATGCCCTGCTCACATCTGGACAATCGGCTATGGTCATGTTCTTTATCAGGAACAGATTAGATTGCCTGTTGTTTATTTACCAAAACATGAGGAAATGGTTGAAAAACCTACACTTCGTAAAAATTATGCCTTAAACGCTCAAGACAATCGGGTCTGGTCAAAAGATGAAATCAATTCGTTATTCGCAAGTGATGTCGAGAATTTTGAACGTGGTGTTCTTAGACTTGCTCCCTCTTTACTTGGTCGTCAAGGGGCTTTCGATGCGTGTGTCAGCTTTTCCTTTAACGCTGGATTGGGTAATTTTCAGCGGTCTACTATTCGGATGAAGATAAACCGAGGTGATTGGGAGGGTGCTGCACAGGCTTTTATGCAATGGACTAAGGGCGGTGGTAAAGAATTGGCTGGTCTTGTGAAACGCAGAAAAGCTGAAATCAAACTGTTTTTAGACAATGCCTAATATACCTAATCAACAAGATGCTGAACTTTTTGCCCAAAGTGTTAAAAAATGGCAAGAGGTGCTAAGTCTTGGTGATTGGAGGATAGAGAAGGGGATGAAGGCTGCCAAGCAAGCAATGGCCTCTGTGGAGTTCAATGCCTCTGCTAGATTAGCGACTTACAGATTGGGTGACTTTGGTGCTGAAAAGATCACGCCTGAGTCACTAGATAAGACTGCTTTACATGAGTTACTTCATGTATTCCTACACGATTTAATGACTGTTGCACAAGACCCTAAATCATCGCAAGATGAGGTGGAGATGCAAGAGCATAGAGTCATCAATCTTCTAGAAAAGTTACTATCTAAGGATTCTTATGGTATCAAGTAATGGATTAAATTCTTGTACCGATGAGGAATTTCTAGCCCTTTGGGACAAGTATCAATCTGTCGCCAAAATAGCAAAACTCTTATGTTTGACCGAACGGGCTGTAAATTACCGCAGAAGACGCATGGAAAATCGTGTGGGTGCTTTGACAGCTATAGACTCAAGAGGTGTTCTTTACGACAAGAAAAGAGCTAAATCCTTTTCTCCTTTAAAACAAATAGAGCTTGGCATACTCGATGGTACTGTTATTGTGTTCTCGGATGCACACTTCATACCTGCACAGCGTTCAACAGCGTTTAAAGGGCTTCTATGGGCCATCCAAGAGTTTTCCCCCAAGGCGGTGATATGTAACGGGGATGCCTTTGATGGTGCGTCTATATCGAGGCACGATGTAACAGATCAACCACAGACTTCTGTTATTCAAGAGTTAAAGGCTTGTCAGGCTATGCTTGGTGAGATTGAGGAAGCAGCTAAAGCAGCAAGACACAATGTAAAGCTAGTGTTTACATTTGGCAATCACGATGTAAGGTTTGCCAACAGATTGGCTCAACACGCACCACAATTTAAAGATGTACATGGCTTTAAGCTGACAGACCATATCACCGAGTGGGATTTCTGTTGGGCGGTATGGCCTACCTCGCAAGTAATCATCAAGCACCGATATAAGGGTGGAGTCCATGCTACTCACAATAATACGGTTCAAGCGGGGATTTCGGTGGTTACGGGGCATCTTCATAGTTTAAAAGTGACCCCATTTGCTGACTATAACGGGAACAGATTTGGGGTGGATACAGGGACACTTGCTGAGACTGATGGCCCACAGTTTACTTATGCTGAACTAAACCCTAGTAACCACAGATCAGGTTTTGCAGTACTGAACTTCTTTAATGGGAAGTTATTGTGGCCTGAACTCGTACACAAGTTTGATGAGGACTTGATAGAGTTTCGTGGTGAAGTAATTGATGTGAGTTTATTTTGAGCGCTTGGCTAATCATCCTCACAGGGGCAATTTATGCTTACATTGCTGGTGAGCAGCTATGGAAAGATAACCCACACATGGCTATTGTGTATGCAGGTTACGCTTTCTCGAATGTGGGTCTTTACTTACTGGCTAAATAGATTCTTTGACGAACAATCCATTAGGCAATAGTGTGCCTTTCCGATTCTTAATCTGATCGTATGCAACTTCCATGCAGTCTACCAGATTTAGGTCTTGTAGAGC
>Ga0315905_10000899_pt1 | contig 32478 bp, 24 predicted proteins | sample LakEriMetagenome_5_FD_203522 | JGI IMG/M metagenome (GOLD analysis project Ga0315905, IMG submission 203522) | Freshwater fungal communities from buoy surface, Lake Erie, Ohio, United States - Buoy 4 MA121 | ecosystem: Environmental > Aquatic > Freshwater > Lake | place: USA: Lake Erie, Ohio... | reverse complement strand
GGGCGATGCTGCGGGAAACCCTTGGCAAAACTCTCGCATGGGCGATAAGGCAGGCAACCGAATTCTCCTGGTCAACCGATCAGGTCATACAAAAACTTCGTCTGAACTGATTTTGCAAAAGTCCAGTTATTAGAAAGTTGATCAAGAAACGAACTACCAGTGATACAAAAAGCCCTTCCCGAACCCGCAGAACCCGCTCAAGCCGGATACCTTGCCCAACCGATGCCAATGAGGATGGTCTTGTGGCGGGACCAGGGTCTGGCTATGGACCTCCAATTGCCTAATGGCTTGACGATTTAAACAGCGTCAAAACAAGGCATTGGGGCTTTGAGAAGGGTTTACAGGCCTCGCAATCATGGAAGTGAAGGTGACAAGCCGGCTGGCAGCCGAACCCCCGCCAAGTTTTTGGCGGAGGGCTGTCATCTTCCCACTTTTGGTTCTCTTGGGCCTTTTTCGAACCGCTGCCGCCCAGGGACAAACGGTTTATTACGCCGAGCAACCATCGTTTTTGATCCCCGTCTATCCCGACCCGAATGACAAAAAAACCCAGGCGCTGATCCTCCATGTTTCCGAGGACCTGGGAAAAACCTATCAGTATGTCGCCACCGCGGGGGTACTCCAGAAAACCTTCAGTTACAGGGCACCCCGTGACGGCTGGTACTGGTTCTCAGTTCAGACCCAGGAAACCGGCGGGGTATTGAAACCTGCCAACATGGCCGGAGCCCCGGCCTTGTTGAAAGTTTGTGTGGATACCCTCGCCCCTTCCATCATCTTGCGACAAGGCCCCGCTCCGAAGGAGGGAAACCTGGTTGTCGAGTGGGAAGTCCGCGATGAAAACCTGGATGTTTCCTCGATGCGGCTGGAATACAGGCTGCTGGGAGCCAAGGATTGGGTTCCCCTTCCCGCCCAACAGTTGCAGCAGGGCTCCCATTCCTGGAACCCTGGCACCCCCAGCCCGGTCGAAGTGAGACTGAGCGTTAGAGACCGCGCCAAAAATTTGGGTGAACAAGTCCTTGCCATGGGCCTGAAACCGGGGCAGGTGGCCCCGACCAATTCCGACGGCCGGGTTCCCTTGATCATGGTGCGCAGCAAACGATTCGCCCTGAATTACCGCCTTGAGGATGTGGGCCCCTCCGATGTGACGAGGGTGGAGGTCCACTACACGAGGGATGGCGGTAGGACTTGGGGCAAATACCCGATGGATGCACCGAAGGATCCTCCCTGCATCCTGGAGGTTCCCGAGCAGGGCCGCTACGGATTCACACTGATCGCGCGAAGCGGAGTGGACTTGAGCGAGCCAGCCCCCAAGCCAGGCGACGCCCCGCATGTTTGGGTGGAGGTGGATGAAACCAAGCCCTCCGTGCGCATTGTCGGGGTGGATGTGGGGCGTGGCCCCGAACAAGGCAACATGACCATCAACTGGTCGGCGACTGACAAATTCCTCGGGTCCACCCCTATCGCCATCAGTTATTCACAAACTCCGGAAGGGCCTTGGACCGAGGCGGTGAAGGATTTGCCAAACAATGGGAAATTTGTCTGGAAAATGCCTGCACAGGGCCTGCCCTTCCAGTTCAACATCCGGGTCACCTGCACGGACCTGGCCGGCAATCAGGGAATCGACCAGACCTCGGGGCCTGTGAAGGTCGATCTGAACACCCCCAAGGCCAGGATCAACAGCATAGAGATCGCCCCGGTGGAAGGAGCGGTCCCCGCACCACCCGGCATCAATTCACCCGCCACCGAGGCGCCAGCACCGATGGGAGCCCTATCTTCTCCTCCCAATGGCGCACCAAGTGCGCTGCCATTGAACGCCCCCCCAGCACCGTCCTCCTCCGTACCAGCCACCGGACTTCCACCCGCACCGTCTTCTGGCGCATCGCCAGCCCCGGCCACCAACGCACCACCTGTGCCGGCAAGCGGCCTTCCGCCCGCACCAGCCACCAGCCCGCCGCCTGCACCGGCAGGCGGACTTCCAAGCACACCGTCAACTGGCGCGCCGCCTGCACCAGCGTCAGCCTTACCTCCCGCGTCACCGACTGGTTCGTCCGGCCCTCCAGCCGCTCCGGCAGCCACCAGCTTGCCCCTTCCGCCAACACCAATGCCGCCTGCTCCATCAGCTGCAGGTGGCTCACCTCCTGCTCCATAAAAAGCATTTTTGTCCCTGTTGGGACGGATCCATCTTCCTGAATGCCCGCACCCACCTTCCTCGCAAGCAGGCCAGGGTTTTGCGTTGGCATTGTTCCCGGAGGATTTCCACCACACCCATTGGGTTGGATCAAGCGGCTACCCTAGGCTTGGGTGTGTGTCATCAATGGAGCCAAAGCCTTGGAAAGCCGAGACAGCAAAAAATCAACCGGCCAAGCTGTGATCGACCTTCTTGACAAGGGTTTGGCCGGCCCGTCCCAACCTTTCTATGTCGTGGTTGGGCAGGATGACTTTCTGCGGCGGCACGGGTGCCGGATGGTCCGCGACCTGGTTCATGGCAAACAAGATTCCTCCGGGGACTCCCCCGGGACCACCATCCGCACCGACGGGGATTCGCTGGACTTGGCCACCTTTCTTGATGAGCTGGGCACCGCTTCCCTGTTCGGTGGAAAAACCCTTTTCCGGGTGGATGAAGCCGACGATTTTGTTTCCAAATACCGGCAAGCTCTAGAGAAGCAATTTTCCAACCCGGGCTGGGCAGGAGTTGCCCTTTTGGTGGTGGACAGTTGGCCATCCAACACACGGCTCGCCAAACTGACTCCGGCACCATCCCTCTTGCGCTGCGATGTGCCCGAGCGATTCCGCGCGGCCACCTGGGCCAGGACATGGGCCCGGCAAAATCACCAGGTGGAATTGGCACCTGATGCCGCAAGGGCGTTGGAAGAACTGCTTGGGAAGGATTTAGGACGCCTGGACCAGGAGATTGCCAAACTGGCCTGCGGTTTGCCGCCCGGAGCCAACACGGTCACAGCGGACATGGTGGATAAACTGGTGTCCGGCGGCACCCAGGAATTGGTTTGGAAAATCTTCAACGCGATCAGTTCCGGCAACCCCGGCCAAGCCTTGTCCATCCTGGATGACCAGTATGTCTCGGGCAACGCCGTTGAAAGCAGCATGCGATTGCAGGGAGCCTTGGCTTTCCAACTGAGAAAGATCGCGCGCGCCGCCAGGAGGGCCAAATCCGGAGCCTCGGTTGGCCTGCCCCAAGCCATGACAGAAGCGGGGATTCGGCCTGGTTTTTTCCAAAAAGACGCGGAAACCCTGATGCGCCACCTCGGAGGCCGAAGGCTCTTCCGGTTGATGGACGATTTGGCCCGCACGGACTTGGCCCTGAAGGGTGGAAGCAGACTACCCCAGCGCACCGTGCTTGAAAAACTCATCGTGAACCTGGCGGTCCCGGAACACCGTTCAGCCCGGGGAGGCTAGCTCAACTTGAATGCCACCCTCGAAAAGCGTCCAATTCTCGCATTCACCATGGGGGATGTGGCTGGAATTGGGCCGGAAATCATCGTTCGGGCGTGGAAGGATTTATGCGCCCTGTGCCGACCTGTCATAGCCGGTGATGGCCCCATTCTTAAACGGGCCATGGCCTTGCTTTCGCTGGATGGCACTGCCCTGCGATCGTTGGAATCGCCACTGGATGCGGCGGGCAAACCCAATCAACTGGACTATTGCCAAGTGGCAACCGCCGACCTGCGGGACATGGTCCCTGGTCGGATTGGCGCTGAAGCAGGCAGGGCCGCCCATGATTTTTTGGTTTGGGCCATCGATCAGGCCATGGCGCGGCGGGTTGATGGGATAGTGACCGCTCCACTGAACAAGGAAAGCCTGCGCGCCGCGGGAATCCAGCATCCCGGCCACACTGAGATTTTGGCCGACCGGACTGGCACCCGCGAATTCGCCATGGTCCTCGCGATCGAAGGACTCGCCGTGATTCACCAGACCCTGCACATGGCACTGCGTGATGTGTTCAACCACCTGACGCCAGACTCCATCGCCTCAAAAGCGTTCCTGTTGGAAGGACTGCTGAGGGATTTGGGGGTGGTTAATCCCCGACTGGGTCTGGCCGCTCTGAATCCCCACGCCGGTGAACATGGCCTATTCGGGGATGAGGAGGAAAAAATCCTCCGCCCGCTGGTGGAGCGATTGACCGCTGGAGGGATGAACATTCGGGGGCCACTCCCTGCCGATACCCTGTTCCAGCGCGCGGTGGGCGGGGAATTCGATGGGGTTGTGGCCCTCTACCACGACCAGGGGCATATCGCTCTGAAATTGGCCGGAAGGGGGCGGGCAGTCAATATTTCGGCGGGTTTGCCCATAGTCCGCACATCCGTTGCCCATGGAACCGCTTTTGACATTGCATGGCAGGGAATCGCGGATGCCGAGAGCCTGGTGACAGCCACGCGGTATGCCGCGGGTTTGGCCAAAGCCAGAATCCTGGCCCACTGATTCATGGGCCAAACCTGCCAATGGCATTGGAACCAACAAAAGCCCGGGCGACTTGGTAATGTGGGCTGTTGTTGGTTCAAGCATTAAGGCAACACTGGCCCTGCTTTTGAGGATCGATTCCGAAAATCGGGGCGGTTCATTTGCTCTGAATTGAAATCCAAAGGGATGGAACTGACCATGACCACCATCAACACGGGACGAGGCAAGGTTTTTGACAGCATCACCGAATGCGTGGGAAACACACCGCTGATTCGCTTCCAGCGGGTCACCGACGGGGCCAAAGCCACCGTGCTGGGCAAGTTGGAAAACTTCAACCCGCTTTGGTCCGTCAAGGACCGCATTGGCGTGGCCATGATCGAGGACGCCGAGAAAAAAGGCAAAATCAAAGCCGGAACGGTGATCATCGAGCCAACCAGCGGTAATACCGGCATTGGCTTGGCATTCACCTGCGCCGCCAAGGGTTACAAGTTGATGGTGACCATGCCCGAAACCATGAGCCTGGAAAGGCGGCGCCTTTTGAAGGCCTTCGGGGCGGAGATCGTCCTGACTCCGGGTGACCAGGGGATGCGTGGCGCCGTCAACCGGGCCGAGGAACTGGTCCGGGAGCACCCCAACGCCTTCATGCCAATGCAGTTCAACAATCCCGCCAACCCTGAAATCCATAGGAAAACCACCGCCGAGGAAATTTGGCGCGACACCCATGGCAAGGTGGATATTTTTGTCTCGGGTGTCGGCACCGGCGGCACCATCACTGGCGTGGGTGAAGTGCTGAAGGCCCGCAACCCTGCGACGAAAATCATCGCGGTGGAGCCAGCCACCAGCCCGGTGATCACCCAGAAACGGGCCGGACAGGAAATCAAACCAGGCCGGCACAAAATCCAGGGCATCGGGGCCGGGTTCATCCCCGGCATCCTGAATGTGGACATCATCGACGAGGTCATCCAGGTCCAGGACGATGATGCCTTCTCAGTGGCCCGGCGGTTGGCCAAGGAGGAAGGGATGCTTTGCGGGATCTCCTGCGGGGCGGCGGCCCATGCCGCCCTTCAACTGGCCCATCGGCCGGAAAACGCCGGAAAAACCATCGTGGTGATCTTGCCCGACTTGGGTGAGCGCTACTTGTCCACCCCCCTTTACCCGGAATAGCTTCCCCTATCTGGAAAATAGGCAAGATAGCCCGGCTTTTACCTCCCACTCGTCCACAAGAGCTAGACCCCCTTTGGGTTGGCTAACTTGGGACGAGTGTAGTACCATTTATCTGGCGCAAGACTGAAGCCAGTCGGGAGTTCCGGCAGGCCTTGCGTGCTTGTATTTCATCTGTCTGGCGTTTCCGGCTAAGGCTGGGCGCCCTTCCAGGACCTCCAACCCCCATGGTTAACAGGAATCTCCTTCGCGAATTTGACCTCGGCGACGAGGATATGAGCCAGTTTGAGCAGGCGTTTGCTAAACCGGACACCGGTGGAAACAGTGAGAACTGGTTCCAGGAAGAAAAGCAGGCCTACGAGGCCAATAAGCTGGTCAACGGCAAAGTCACCCGGATTGTCGGGGACAAAGTCATCATCGACATCGGTTACAAGAGCGAAGGCGAGATCCCGCTGGAAGAGTGGAAGGAAGAGGGCAATCCCAACCCTGTATTCCCGAAGGTTGGTGACGAGGTCCAGGTTCTGCTGGATTCGGTCGAAGACGAGTCGGGCACGATCATCCTCAGCTTCCGAAAGGCCAAGCGCCAGAAGGAATGGGAAGCGATCATCGAGAAGCACAAGGAAGGCGATGTCGTCGCCGGCCATGTGACCAAGAAGATCAAGGGCGGCTTGCTGGTGAATATCGGCGTCAATGTGTTCCTGCCCGCGTCGCAGGTCGATATTCGCCGTCCGCCGGATATTGGCGAGTACTGCGGCAAGACGATCGACTGCAAGATCCTCAAGATCGACGAAATCCGACGCAACATCGTGGTCAGCCGGCGCAAGCTGCTGGAGGACCAGCGCGAGGACATGAAGCGCTCGCTGCTGTCGGAGATCCAGCCCGGCCAGATCCGCAAGGGTGTGGTCAAGAACATCGCCGATTTCGGCGCGTTCGTCGACCTGGGCGGCATCGATGGGCTGCTGCACATCACCGACATGACCTGGGGGCGCATCAGCAATCCCCACGAGATCGTGAAGATCGACCAGCCGATCGAGGTTTACATCATCAATGTGGACCGCGACCGCGAGAAGATCGCCCTGGGCCTGAAGCAGAAGACCCAAAGCCCCTGGTCCAACGTGCAGGACCGCTACCCGATCGGCAGCAAGCACAACGGCGAAGTCGTCAATGTGATGAACTACGGCGCCTTCGTGAAGCTGGAAGAGGGTATCGAGGGTCTGGTCCATATCTCCGAAATGAGCTGGACCAAGCGTATCAACCACCCCAGCGAACTGGTCTCTATCGGCGACCAGGTCGAGGTGCAGGTCCTGAACATCAATCGGGACAAGCAGGAGATCTCGCTGGGCATGAAGCAGGTCCAGCCCAATCCCTGGGACAAGGTGGCCGAGCGGTATCCCAAGGACACCGTGGTCACCGGCGTGGTGCGAAACCTCACCAACTACGGGGCCTTTGTGGAAATCGAGGAGGGCATCGACGGCCTGCTGCATGTCTCCGACATCAGTTGGGTCCGCAAGGTGTCACACCCCTCCGAAGTTCTCCAAAAGGGCGAGTCGGTCACCTGTATCGTTCTCAATGTGGACCAGGAGCGAAAGCGTATCGCCCTGGGCCTCAAGCAGATGAAGAACGACCCGTGGGACACCGACATCCCCGCCCGCTACCAATTGGGCGAGGTGAAGCGCGGAAAGGTGACCAAAATCACCAACTTCGGCGTCTTCATCGAGTTGGAAGCCGGCCTGGAAGGCCTGCTGCATATCTCGGAGCTTTCCGACCAGAAGGTCGAGAACCCCGAAACCCTGGTCCAGGTGGGCGACGAGATCGAGGTGAAAGTCCTTCGCGTCGATGTGCCTGACCGGAAGATCGGCCTGAGCCGCAAGCGCCTGAACTGGACCCCGGAGCAGGATGCGGCCAACCCGCCCGCCCCGGCCGCCCTTTCCTCGGGTGGTTCGAGCAGCCCGGCTCCCGCCGGCCCCGGGGGCGCGAAGCAGCAACCGCGCACCGACCTGCGCGGCGGCACCGGATCCGGTGGCGATCTGGTATCACTGCCCGAAGGCTGATCCGAATCGGCCCCCCAAACCCCCTCCGGTCGGGATTTTTGTCATGGTTGGCGGGGGTTTGGTGTAGGATTTGACTTATTCAGGCGATTTTGAACCGATTTCTGGTTTGCTCCAGCCGGTCCGGATCGCCTGAACCAGTTATTCCGCCCTTGGCGGTCATGCCACTCGTGCAAGACATGCTTGTCCTGCGTGGACTGCAAGCTCGGGCTGGCTCGAATCCGGCCGGCAGACTTGCCACCCGTGTCTAACAGGGCCCGCGCCCGACGATAGACAGGTGTGGATCAAGGGGGCCGCTTGGGGCGGTGATGAACCGCGCCAAGGCCGGATAGACCGGCAACTGTGCGGCCCTCTGGGATCCTGTGCCACAAGCCGGATACCAACAATGACGCGACCCCGCCGATCGACCGAAGCGGTGCAAAGTCCTCTTGAGACTTATCTCCGCGAGATCAACGAGACCGCGCTTCTCACCGCGGACCAGGAAAAGGAATTGGCCTACCGCATCGAGGTTGGTGACGCGGAAGCGCGCGACCGCATGGTTCGCGCCAACCTGCGCCTGGTGGTGAACATCGCCCGCAGCTATGTGGGCAAGGGGCTGGCGCTCCAAGACTTAATCGAAGAGGGCAACCTGGGGCTGCTGCGCGCGGTGGAGGGTTTCGACCCCACCATGAACACCCGCTTCAGCACCTACGCCAGTTACTGGATCAAGCAATCCATCAAAAGGGCCCTGGTGAACACCGCCAAGACCATCCGGATTCCGGCCTACATGGTGGAATTGCTGGCCAAATGGCGCCGGGCCTCCGCCAAGCTCCAGGAAGAACTGGGCCGGACACCCACCCCCGAGGAGATCGGTCGCACCCTGGAATTGTCCAAGAAGAAGCTGGCCATCATCAAGAAAGCCATCCGGGTCCACGGGACAGTTCCCCAAACAGACCAGGGAGATTCCGGCTGGTCTCTCGACGAGATCGTGATGGACTCCCAGACCAAGGCACCCGACATCGAGATGGTGGAGGCCGACAACCTCAAGCAGGTGATGCGGCTTCTGGAGCATATGGACAAGCGGGAAGCCACCGTTCTCCGGCTTCGGTTCGGGGTGGATGATGACCAACCCCGGACCCTCAAGGAAATCGGCGAGCAACTTGGCCTGACCAGGGAACGTGTCAGGCAAATCGAGAGCGAGGCTCTCGGCAAATTGCGCGTCAGCCTTGAGGTTGAATGACCCGGGCCGGATTTTCACTCTTCCCAAAGATCCCCTGAACCCTGACAGCCCGCAAACACGATACATCCCTTGGAACCGTTCACTCTTCTCCCGCACGAGAGGTGATTGGTGATAAGTGTGATGCCGTTGTGCAGCCTGGTGCTGCCCGGTCTTCTGGTCCTCGGCCAAACCGAACGGACCAACGCTCCCCCTACGCGCAACGCCATGGTGTTGTGGCAGGAGGGCCAGGAGGCCATGAAACGGGGAGAAATCCCCACCGCCCTGCGCTTGTATCAGGAAAGCCAGTCGATGGCCCCTGACCTGCCCAGGGTTCAATTAAGCCTTGCCGCCGCGTACCTTCAGGCGGACAACCAGCCGAAGGCCTGCGAGCACCTGCGCCGCTACCTGGAGCTGGAACCCGGGCATTGGCAGGTTCGCCAACAATTGGCGGACCTCCTTTCCCGCCTGGGACATCGCGCCCTGGCCAAGCACGAACTTGAACGCATGGTCCATGGCGCCCACAGCGCCCTGGCATTGGAACACTCTCCCCCGGAAGAGAGCGAGGCCCTCAGGCTCCTGGTCCACGGCCACGGACGCCTGATGGAATTGGCGGAGGAGGAAAGCCACCCGGGCAATTACCATTTGCACCGTGGCATAGGGCTCTATTACCTGGCGCAGAGCCTTCCCCAGGCAAACCGCATCCAGCCAGTTTCCAGCCAACCACCGGAGGCAAACGGGGAGATTCCCGACCGCCAGGAAATATTCCTGAAGGCAGTCCAGGAACTGACAGAATCCGAAAAAGTGGCCCCGGGAAATTCCAAGTCCGCCTGGTATCTAAGCCGGGCCTGGAAGGAATTGGGGCAGGCGGGGCAGGCTGACCATTGGCTCAAGATCCTAGCCAAAAACCATATTCCAGGGGATTTGCACCCCCGGGAAGAGCGGGAGTTCGCCGTTTCGAGGGGGGCTTCCAAACTGGACCGTTTGCTATCGGGCAGGTGATATCCTCGAACAAGGTCACACCAAAAACACCACCACCGGGCAACCGGTGTTTTTTTAGCCCCAAATCCTATTGGGTTTGGTACACGATGATGATGTAAATGGTAGACTGAAGTCCAAGGGGAGCACCTGCTTAGGAGCATCCCGCATTTTGTCAGCCCAGGGCCAAGGGCCGAAGGAATGACCATGGGATTCAATTTTGGAAGGATCGCCAGCCGGTTGGTAGCTATTGGTGCGTTGCTTGGCGGTTTGGGTAGTTTGGTTTTGGCCCAACAAACCAGCCCCGAATTAAAGGACCTGTATTCCAAATACCAATCGGGACGAGGTGCCGTGAACCGCTGGATGAGCGGAAACACCCCTTTTGACCCAACCAAAAAAGAAGATTTGGACCAACTGGCGAACTACTGCCGCTTCATCACCAAAGGACAAACTTTCCACGACCGGCTCACCACCACGTCAGACATCAACAGCAAGCTTCTTTTAGATTTGCCTGATAATGTGCAAAAAGATATTGGTCAAACCATGGTGCGGGCTTTCGATGCACCGCATGGCCCCTCTCTATTAAAAACCTATCACCGGACCATGCTGGAACAGGCCGAGGCGGTTCTGGCTGAGTCCAAGGATCAGTATGTGCGTTTGAACATCGCCCGCGTTCTGCCGGGTATCGGCTTAGCGGTGGGAAGCACCAAACGCGACGGAAAAGCTGTTCTCGACCTGAAGGATCAGGTTGAGGTTTACAACCGTCAGATTGCGGCATGCACCAAACTAATCGAGAACGCTTCCAAAGGTTCCCCCCGAGATGACGGTGTGCTTCTGTACGCTCTCCGAGGCGCCAAGGAGGCTTTGGCAGGTTACAACGCGACTTTCGCCCTCAGGACCGACAGGGAAAAAAAGGCGCTGACGATACCCCCTGACGCCGCCCAAGAGGAAAAGCTTCTCGCGTTGGCAGGTGACCTTGCTGAAAAACCGCCCCAATGGACCAACGGAGCCCCGGCCGAGGAGCAGGAAGGTTTCCGGATGATCCGCCGCGAGGCCATTAGGGTTTTGGGCGCTTCGGGCAGGCCAAAAGTGGGCTCGGTGGTGCCGTCCGCGGTTTTGGGCCGGATATTGGCACTGGATCCAACCAAATCCAACTACCGGTTGGACGAACTGGTGGAAGCGGCAATCGGCTTGGCTTCCATGCGCATCGAGGCTGGCTTCAACACTGACCTGGCCGCCTCGCTGGTAGGAAAGACCATTCAGGAATTCATCGCCACCTACACCCAGAAACAGGGGATTTACGCCTCTTTCCCGTTTGTGTTCCATGCAGCCCGGCTCAACACAGCCCTGATCGCATGGGAAGACAAGCCTCCATCCCCTGAGATCAAGGGATTGGCCACCAAGGCGCGGGTAGCGCTCACCGCACTGGAAAAGAAACAAGAACCCCAGTTCCAGGAAACCGAGGCCATCCAGAAATTGCGTGACAAAGGCTATGAAATGATCAAGGGCGACAAATCCACCGAGATCCCCCCCGGCTAACCACGGCAAAGAATCTGGCAAGTCCACACCGCCCGGCAGCGACCTCATTCGCTGTCGGGTAGTGCTTTGATGATCTTCTCCACATCTGCGATATCCACCAGTTCCGCCTCGTCACGGCGCGTGTATTTGCGCTTCAGGGCGTCGAGCAGGTGATCCCACATGGCCCTGGTGGGCTTTCCTGTCATTTTGGTCCAGTCATGCCTTCGGTGGGTTTTGGTCTTGAAACTCCAAATCCTTGCGAATCGTTCCGCGCAGATCCAGAGTTCCTCCCCGGTTTCAGGGTCGGTCACACGCCATTGGATTTTCATGTCTCTTCATCATCCCAATCGTCGGCGTTTTGGCCCATTTTTTCGGCACCGGCCCTGCCCGGGCCGCACCTACCGGCCCGGAGATCCTCGATCAATCGCAGCATGTCGGGAGGGGGCGCCATTTGCCAACGCAATTCCTCTCCGGTGGAGGGGTGGACAAAACCCAGCTCCGCCGCGTGCAAGGCCAGGCGAGGCGCCCCGCTGCCATCCCTAAACGGCGGGGCTCCAAAAGGTTGCATGTAAACCGGGTCACCTGCCACCGGATGGCCCAACTCCGCCATGTGGATGCGAATCTGGTGGGTCCGTCCTGTCTCAAGCCGGCACGAGACCAGGGTGAATGGCGCATTGGCCCCTTTGGCCCAGCCCGGGGGCACCAAGGTTTCCACCAATTCCAGATGGGTTGTGGCGTGTTTACCCACGGAGGACACCGGCCCACTGCCCCTGCGGCCGTCGCCCCTGTCACGGATCAGCACGCTCTGAATGGTTCCATCTTTAGGCTGCCCCAAAACGACGGCCAAATACCTGCGGTGGACTGTATGTGCCCGAAATTGGGCGCCGAGGGCTCGTTCCGCCTCAACTGTGCGCGCAAAAACAACCAAACCCGAGGTTTCCTTGTCGATCCGGTGAACCACCCGCAATCGCCCTCCCCCGCCATGAGCGCCCTTGGTTTTGGTCTGTTTGTTGAAGGGAGCTTCCTGCCGCAACTGATCCTGGACCAATTCATCCAGGCAAGGCACCAATACCCGGCGACTCTCCCGCCATTGGCGTTCGGCCGGATGCCTGACGGTGGAAATTCCGGAAGGTTTCTCCACTACCACCACCTGGCTATCAGAATGCCTGACATGGATACCTCCGGCCCGAGGCGGGGGAGCGGCGGATTCAACGCTCAGGACCACTTTTTCCCCCGCGTGGACCCGCCTGGCCGGATCCATGCACAGGTCAATGGCCGGTTCCCTGCCCAATCGCACCCGGCGGGAGGCGACCAATTGGCGCACTTCCGCCCAGGATTTGCCGGGAAGCCACCGTTTCAGGCAGGCGGCCAGGGTTTTTCCCTCATCGGCCTCCTGGCATGAAAAATCCTGGGTTGGGCTCAAGACTTGCCCCCGTCTGGAGCGTTGGTTTTTGGACCGGGCCTTCCGGGCTTTGGACGCCTTCCGGCTGTCGCCCGGTTGGGCCGATATCCCTTGGATTTTGGTTTATTCCTTCCCTGGAAACTCTTCCCCAGAGGTTCCTTCGTACCGGGCCCCTTTTTGCCAACCGCATGATAATGATCATCTGAAACCGCCTTTTGGGCGCGATCGCGTCTTGCGGCCAAGGCCTCCCTGGGCGGTTCACCTGGAATGAGGGCGTCGCATCCCTTGCCGATGAGATCAGCCCTGCCGGCCTCGAGCAATGCCGCCCTGACCTCGAACCAGTTTTCAGGTTTGAAAAATTGCAGCAGGGCCCTCTGCTTTTTGCGATCCTTCAACGCCTTGACCACATGAACCTCCTGCCCGGTCATCGGGTCGACGCCGGTATGGTACATGCAGGTTGCGATATCAAAAGGCGCCGGAATGAAATCCTGCACCTGGTCGGGACGGTAACCATTCCTTTTGAGGAAAACCGCCAACTCAATCATGGCCTGTAGATCGCTGCCAGGATGGCTGGCTATGTAATACGGGACGAGGTATTGCTTTGGCTTTCCTGCCTCGATCGAGGCTGTCTTGAATGCCTTGGCAAAGCCTTCGAAATTCACATTCCGCGGCTTCTTCATCAGGTCGAGCACCCGCGGGTCAACCGCCTCGGGGGCCACCTTCAGGGTGCCTCCCACATGGTGGGTGGCCATCTCGCGCATGTAGTTTGGATCCAGTTGGGCCAGGTCCATCCGGATGCCACTCGCGACAAGGATTTTCCTGATTCCGGGCTCGCTTCTGGCCTTGCGAAGCAATTGAACCAAGGGGCCGTGGTCGGTCCCCAGCAATTTGCAGATTCCGGGATGCACACACGAGAGGCGCCTGCATTTGGCCTCCACCTCGGGCCGGGTGCACCGCATTTGATACATGTTGGCGGTGGGCCCCCCCACATCGCTGACAACACCCCGGAATTCGGGATCCTTGGCCAGCTTCCGCATCTCCTGAAGGACGGATTCCTCACTGCGCGACTGGATTATTCTCCCCTGATGGGCCGTGATCGAACAAAAGGTGCAACCGCCAAAGCAACCCCGCATGATGGTGATTGAATCCCGGATCATCTCATGGGCGGGGATCGGCTCGGTGTAGGACGGATGGGGCCGCCGGTTATAGGGCAGACCGAAGATCCGGTCCATCTCCGATTGTGAAAGCGGCAACCCGGGTGGATTGCAGATGACCGCCTGATTGCCGTGGTACTGGACCAATGCCTTGGCATTGAAGGGATTGGTGTTGTGGTGGATGATCCGGGTGGCTTCGACAAATGCCGCCTTATCGGCCGCGACCGCCTCGTAGTTGGGCAGCTTTTCCAATTGAAATGGCTGGGCTGAACCGCTTTCCGCCTGTTGCTGGCCCTGCGCCAACCTGGACCAGTCTGATTCGGGGGGAGTTTCCGACGCGCCCAGCGCGTAGGCCACTCCGCGCAAGTCCCTCAATTCCCGCGTGGAAGCGCCCGCGGCCAACCTTCTCGCGATCTCAACTATGTTCGCCTCGCCCATCCCGAAAACCACCAAGTCCGCCTTGCAATCCAGCAGGATCGATTTGCGGACCGTATCGGACCAGTAATCGTAATGGGCCAGGCGGCGCAGCGAGGCTTCCACCCCCCCCGCGATGACTGGCACACCCGGGAACGCCTCGCGGGCCCGATGGCAATAAGGAAGTGTGGCCCGATCAGGCCGCAATCCAATCCGCCCTCCCGGGGAGTAGGCATCGTCATTGCGGACCTTTTTGTTGGCCGTGTAATGGTTGATCATCGAGTCCATGTTGCCGGCGCTGACGGCAAAGAACAGTCTTGGGCGGCCGAACTGCCTCCATGGCTCGCAAGTGCGCCAATCCGGTTGGCTCAGAATGGCGACCCTGTATCCAGCCCGCTCAAGGACACGGTGCAAGATCGCCATGGCGAAACTGGGATGGTCTATGTAAGCGTCGCCGGTGACAAAAACCACATCCACCACATCCCAACCACGCGCAAGCATTTCCTCGCGCGACGCGGGCGCATGGGGAGCCGCATGCTGCTCCAACCACATGGGGAGGCTGAGTTTTTCCGCTACCTCGGGCATATCCGCCATCCAACCGGGCCGGCACCCTGGGGCGCCACTGAACAAGCATCAAACATTAATTCATTGTAGAGCATGGATTTGCGAAAACCGGGGTCTCCGGCCCTTTGGCCTGCCGGAACGAGGCCTTTTTCCCGGACTATCCGGCCCCATTCGCTCTTGCTCCGGTGCCGTGACCCCGTGCTAGACTCTGCGAACTTGAAAAATGATCGTGACCGGCACCTTCAGGGCCTGCGGCCCGAGGGTTTCCGGGATCTGTTTCCAAAGTGTTTGGGAGACTTCCCCACCATGGCAAAAAGCACCTGCCCGGTTACCCGCAAGGAATTCCTGGATAAGGCCAAGCCTGTCAGTGTGACCATCGGCGCTAACACCATGCTGGCGGATGTGAAGGAATTCTCAACAGGGTCTTTGGGCTGGTACCTCAATGGCAAGGCCACCCTGGAAATTGATGGCAAGCCGGTGCCGGTTCAGATCGGCCTGAACCTGACCCTGGTCGGCAGCAAAGACCTTCCACGAGACGGCCAGGCTGCGGCCTGACCGATTCCCGGTCCAATCACCTGCCACGTATCTGGCTCCGGAGGCTGTCCCCCGTCACAATGGCGTAACCCTCCGAGGTGAACCATGGACGAGCCCGATTGCCTTCTTTTGGTCGAGGATGAGCCGGATGTCCGGTCCAGTTTGCGGATCTGGCTGGAACGCCTGGATCCCCGTCCCCGCATCCTTGAAGCCGAAAGCGCCCGCGCAGCGCTTGAATTGGCCAATCAGAATTCCATTGATCTGGTCATCCTGGACTGGAACCTTGGTGCTGGAATCAATGGCCTTGAGCTCCTGATTTCCCTCAAGGAGTTCCACCCGGACATAGTCTCCATTCTGGTGACCGGCTACGCCGATTTGGCTACCCCGCTCAAAGCCCTCCGGCTTGGCGTGCGGGATTACTTGGACAAGCATGCCGGATTGGACGAATCCACTTTCCTGGGGGCGGTGCAGGCGCAACTCGATCAACTCCGCCCCCGCAAACGGGAGAAACGGGTTCAACTCGAGTTGAAGGCATTTCGTGAAAGTGTCTCGCAGGCTTTGCCCTGGTTGCGTCATGCTTCCGACCTGAAGCCCCGCCCCGTGACTAGCGAAGCTTCCTTGGGCTCCCTTTTACGCCTGTTGACCGAGGCTTTCGCGGCGGATTGCGCCACCTTGGTCACATGGTCCGAGGAAAGTGAACCCGCCTGGCGGGCGATTGATTCCCAAAGCGGGGCCTGGGCGAGTATTGCACCACCGTCCATCGATGGAACCCTTGCCCACCAATGCCTCGTGGTGGGTGAGCCGGTTCATCTGGCGGATTTTAGGCGGGCAATCCAATCCGGGGAAATTCAACAATCGCCTTGGGAAAAGGCCCAAGATCCTATCGCGGCAGTTGCCATCCCATTGCGTTCCAACCCGGGTGGCAGCACGATCCTTTGCCTTTACAGTTCGGGCAACCGGGAAAAGCAACCCTGTTTTCCCGGCCAAACAGAAAAGCTAGCCCCCCTTGTGGAAGCCGCTTTGGCGTCCTATCCAATCCATCCAACGCCTGCCGCTTCCGCCTCACAATGGAGGGTGGCCCTGGAGGACGCCCTGAAGAGGGCCCAGCAAATCGGGGATAGCCTGGAAAATCAATCGCCCCAAACCGGTCCAGGTGAAACCCCAAACCTGGTCGCAACCGTCCGGGCCGACCTCGAGAAATGTTGGCAGGAGTCCCTCCCTCCCGGCGCAGGGGAGGCTGCGACCCGACTTCTGGGGGCGGCTGTGGAACTTGCCCGCGAGTTCGGTGCGCCTGCGATGGATCATGCCCGCAACCTGGTGGATCAAACAGGGCGGTTTCTCCGTGATTTGGAGTCCGGTCGGTGAACGCCCCGGACGATTCGCCCACCGACAATTCGCTTGCCGCCTGGCAAATGAATTGTCCATTGGCCGAGGTCCTTCGCGCCCCCGAGGCCCGCGGCCAGGGTGTCCGGATCGCGCTGGTAGACACCGCAGTCCAATGGGACCTGCTTCGGGAAAGACACTCCCTCGCAAGCCTCCCTGTATTGCCCGGACGGCAAAGTGACCGGAGCCTTCAGGTTCCCACCCACGGCACCCTAATGGCGGACATTCTCCTCCGTCAGGCACCGTGTGTTCACCTGGAATCCACCGATGTGTTTAACGGGCGGACAACCGCAGAACCAGAGGCCCTGGTGGACGCCTTGGCGGTTATTCGCAAGCAGGGTCGAATCCAGGCGGTGAATCTGTCCCTGGGTATTCCCGAGGACCGCTGGGACACCCCCAAATGGAAGCTGGCAAGGCAGGCGCTGGCCCGGGAAGTGCTGGGGTGCTATCGTGCCGGCATCGTGTTGATCGCCTCGGCCCACAACGCTCACCCTGTGCTTCAAAGCGCCCCCGCCGACAACCCATCCCCGCTCATCAGCGTTGCAAAAGGGCCGTCCGAAGATCCCCTTTTCCTGGAATATCATCCTGGCGACACGGCCGAATTCCGGGGCCGGGGACTGGGATACTGGGGAGTGACAAGAAGTTCTCCTTCCAGTTCCTGCGCGGCGGCCCACGTGGCTGGCTTGGCGTGCAGGCTCCTTGGCATGGAACCCAGCCTGCGCCCCTTTCAGGTCAAATCCCTCCTTGCCTGGTATGCCGAGAAATTGCGCCCGGCCTGATCAATTCACGCCGCCGATCCCCAACTCACCCATCCTCCGGTACAAGGAACTTAATGCTATTCCCAACCGGCGGGCGGCCTCTTTCTTGTCAGTGGACCCCGACTCGTCGGAACAAAGGGCAAGGACCCTCTCGAGGTGCCTTTTCTCAAAACGCCTGACAGCCTCCACCAAACCCTCAACCGCATCCGGATCCTCCTCGTCCTGACGCAGGTCCGGTGGCAAATCGGCCGGCAAGACCAAGGGACCATCCCCAAGGATGACAGCCCTTTCCAGGACATTGTCCAGTTCCCGCACATTTCCCTTCCACTGGGCCGCAGTCAAAAGGAGCATGGCGTCTCGACTGATTCCCGTGAAGGTGCGCCCCTGCTCGCGGGTATGGCGCCCCAACAGATATTCTGCCAGCTCGGGAATATCTTCCCGCCTTTCCCGCAAGGGCGGCATGGTCAGGCTGACAATATTGAGGCGGTAAAACAGGTCCTCGCGGAACCTTCCGGCTGCCACCTCCGTGGTGAGCTCTTTATTCGTGGCGGCCAGAATGCGCGCCTCAACTTTCACCGGTTCTGTGGCACCGACCGGCAGCACTTCTTTCTCCTCGATGGCCCTGAGCAATTTGGCTTGGGTGGCCAAGGGCATCTCGGCGATTTCATCCAGAAAAACGGTTCCGGGCCCGGCGTGGGTGAATATTCCTAGCTGATCCCTGTCAGCACCGGTGAATGCCCCTTTCCGATGGCCGAACAATTGATTTTCCAACAAGTCGGCCGGGATGGCGGCGCAATTGATTGCGAGAAATCGCCCCGGCCGCCGCCCATCCGGATCCCTTTTTTTTTCAGCAAGGTCATGCAGGGCCCTTGCGGCCAACTCCTTGCCAGTACCGCTTTCCCCTTGGATCAGCACCGTCGACTTGGTTGGGCCGACGCGGGCCAACAGGGATTTCAGCCCCCGCATCGCAGGACCCGAGCCCACCAACCCCCCTTCTCCGTCTGTCCGCTCCATCTGGCGAACCTGCATCCGCAGGGCCTGGTTTTCCAGCCGGGTCGCGCGCTGTTCCAGCAGTCGGCGAAGCTTGCCAAACAACTCATCCAGCAACACCGGCTTCATCAGGTAGTCCTGGGCCCCGCGCTGGAATGCGGTCACTGCCGTCTCAACGGTGCCGTAGGCGGTCATCAACAGGACCATCTGGGAGGGGTCCAACCGCAGAAGGCGCTCCAGTGTCTCGATGCCTGTGATACCGGGCAGTTGCATATCGCACAAAACCAGCTCAAAGGATCGCCGGGACGCCAGGTCAACACCCTCCTCACCACTGGCAGCCCCCGCCGCCTGAAAGCCCTCGACGATCAGGCACTCCACCAGACTTTCCCGTATGAGTTTCTCGTCATCGATGACCAGGATGCGGGCACCGCGGAGATCTTCAGGCATTTCCTTTCCTTGGCCCTTGGTCATGGCTAAGAATTACTCCCCATATTCGAAGCCATCCGGATATCACTTTGGCCGGTTTCCTCGGGAATCCGGCGACCCATCGGTAGCGCCACCTCAAAAACCGCCCCCCCCTCGGGGACAACGGGCGCCCTGCAAACCAGCGTGCCCCCGTGTGCCTGCACCACCTTGAGTGAAAGGTACAGGCCCAGACCGGTGCCATCCTTTTTTGAGGTTACAAACGGTTGGAACAGTCGATCGAACAACTCAGGATCAACCCCGGGCCCATCATCCCGCACCTGGATTCGGACCTGATCTTCCGCGCAGGCCATCGACAGTTCCACCTTTCCTTGCGGTCCGGCGGCATCCAGCGCGTTGAGCATGAGATTCAGAAAGACCTGGGTCATCTGACCTCGCACGCAGTGGATTTTTCTGCCCACCTCCGGACAATCGGGAAGGCGGATTCTTGAGCCGGATCGCGTGTGGTACTTGGCGATCCCGGATGCCTCCTGAAGAATATCCATCGGATCCTCCCAGGAACGCTCGCGGCTCCCGGGCCGGCTGAAGGCGGTGAGTTCCCGCAAGATGTCGCGCATCCGGTTCAGCTCACCGGCAACCAGACCCAGTTTCTCCATGGTGTAGTCGTCCTGGTCGCGGCGCTGAAGCATTTGGACCAGCGTGGTGACTCCCGTGAGTGGATTTCCGACCTCGTGGGCGATTCCAGCGGCCAGCAGCCCAAAATTAGCCATTTTTTCCTGCTGGACCATCTGGGCCTGCGCTTCCTTGAGCTCACGGGTGCGCTGGTTGATCCGGTCCTCCAGTTCCCTCTGGCTGGCCAGTAACTCCTGGTTGAGACGCTCCAACTCCGTCCTTGTCCGCCGTTTCCACGAAACCAGCCCGGTTCCGGCCCAGGATGACCAGACCAACACCACCGGCATCAGCAGCCACGATTCCCCGCCGAGTCGCCCGGTGTTCACCAGGCACAACCCGGCCCAACTGGCAAGGTGCAACGCGCAGGTGACCCAGACGATCAAGGGGCCATGCCGAAGGATGCAGCACAACAGCGACAACAGGTAGTAGTAACGAAACGGGCTGGAGGGCCCGTGGTGAAAATGGGCCAGAAGCCCGATGAAAAGCGCCTCCATCATCGAGATGAAAAGGGGGTATTCACCCAGAAAAAGCCTTTTCAGCCGGAAGAACCAGGTATCCAGCGAGGTGTAGACCAGCCCCACCGCAAGAAGCAGGTTCAGGGTGAGTGCAGTCTGCCCGGCTTCGGGGGTGGTGTTCGCCAGCAAAAAGCCAAGGACCAAGCCGGTCCAGCGGATTTGGATCACCACGCCTTCAGCGGAAAGTTCATCCGGGCCGGCAGGCGTTGAAATCCACCGGGTGAGTCTCATTGTTCTGCCAGCAAGCTCCTGGGAATCGCGCTCATGTGGCCGGACCGCCCTACCTGGATATTTCTGTCAGCGGGGCCCTGTGGTGGCACGCCCAATCGAATGGTAGGTAAGCCCGTACCCCGCCGGCGCCTTTGGCTCGTACAGGTTGCGCCCATCAAAAACCACCTTGTCCCGAAGGGTAGAAGCCAGGGTCGCGAAATCAGGGGATCTAAACTCCTGCCACTCGGTGACTATCACCAGGGCATCCGCCCCTTTCACTGCGTCCATGGGCCGATCCAGGTATTCGATGCGGTCACCTAGCTGAGAACGGACATTGTCCATGGCCTCAGGATCATGGACCCGGCATTTGGCTCCACTCCGTAGCAGTTCGTTGATCAGCACCAATGAAGGCGCCTCGCGAATGTCATCCGTGCGCGGCTTGAAAGCCAGCCCCCAAATGGCGAAGGTTTTGCCCCCCAATTTTTCCCCGTAATGCGTTTTGATTTTTTCGAAAAGGCGCGACTTTTGCGCCTCGTTCACCGCATCGACGGATTGAAGGATGCGCGACTCCATCCCCTTTTCCGCGGCCATGCTGATCACCGCGCGGATGTCCTTGGGGAAGCAACTTCCACCGTAACCCGCCCCTGGAAACAGGAACTGGAAGCCGATCCGCACGTCATGGCCAATACCCCGGCGGACATCATTGATGTCGGCATGGGTGCGCTCACAAAGGTTGGCCATCTCATTGATGAAACTGATCTTGGTGGCAAGCATGGCGTTGGCCACATATTTGGTCATCTCGGCGCTTTCGGGCGACATGACCAGGAACGGTCGCTCCGTGCGCAAGAACGGCGCGTAGAGTTCCCGGAGCAGTTCAGCTGATTCTTGATCCCGCACCCCCACCACCACCCTGTCCGGCTTGGTGCAATCCTCGATCGCGGCACCTTCCTTGAGGAACTCGGGATTGCTGGCCGCTTTATGGGCGATGGTAGCTTTGGATAGGATTTCCAAAACCTTGGCGTTTGTGCCAACGGGAACGGTGCTTTTAACCACCACCAGTTTTGGATCTTCCGCCACCTTGGCGATGGCCTCCGCAACCGTGAATACCGTGGACAAATCGGCCGCCCCGGATTCCGACTGGGGTGTTCCCACACAGATGAAAACCACCCTGGCTCCCCGCAATCCCTCGGCCAATTCGGTGGTGAACCGCAAACGGCCTTCCCGGGAACTGCGTTCGACCAATTCCTCCAAACCCGGTTCGTAAATGGGAATTCGGCCTTGCTGAAGTCCCAAAACCTTGGCGGCATCCTTGTCGATGCAGGTCACCTCATTGCCGCAATCCGCCAGGCAGGTTCCGGTGACCAGCCCAACATAACCAGTTCCCAATATAGCAATTTTCATTTTTCTATATCCAGCAAAGTAAAATCACTGCATTCTTTTTAACAACCAAAATCATTGGCCTTGAAAGTTGGTATCAGGCCACTGTTTCCCGGCACCAGGCAAGCAAATCGGAGAGGGTTTCCTCAAGACCGTAACGGGGAGACCACTTGGTATCCCGACGCAGTTTGGTTGTGTCAGCCCGGAAAACCTCCGGTTCGCCCGGTCGAAGCAGGTCTCCACGGGTCGCCAGGTCCACCTTCACCCTGGCATGGCGGAGGAGATGATCCAGTACATCCCCCATCCGCAGGGCATGCCCAGACCCGAGATTATAGACCCCGTTTGGGCACCCATTTTGAATAAGAAGGTAATATCCCTCGACAATATCCCGCACATCGGAAAGGTCACGCGCCGGAGACAGGTTCCCCGTTTCCAGAACGGGGGGCTGAAGGCCTTTTTCCATGCGTGCTATTTGCCTGGCGAAACTGGCCAGGGCGAACTGGGGATCTTGCCGGGGTCCGATGTGGTTGAGCGGGCGGGCGACCACCACCTCGAGCCCAAGGCGTTCCCCTTCCCGGCGGGCCAGAAAATCCCCGGCCAACTTGCTGGCAGCGTAGGGACTTGCCGGCCCCAGCGGGGCGCATTCATCCAGGAGGGCTTCCCCTTCCGGCGGAGCATACACCAACCCGGTACCGACATGGAGAATCCGGGGACGGAGACCGCTCGACTCGATCGCCAAAAAGAGGGATCGGGTCACCGAGAAATTGCCCCACCAGGCCGCTTCCGGTTCGCGGAAAGACTTGCCGGCGCTGGCGTATCCAGCCAGATGGATGATGGCGTCGGGCCCGAACGCGCGAATCTGGCTTGCGATGGTCTCCGGATCATCCCAGTCGATCGCCGCCAACGGGACATGCCGAAGGTGAGCCAGATCTTCCGGCCAGTCGTTACGTCGGCCTATGCCAAACGGCCGCCAGCCCGATTGGGCCAGCAGCCGCTCAACCATCCAGCCGCCGACAAAACCGGTGGCACCAGTGACCAAAACGCGCATCCCACTCCCTTAAAACCGCGGGATTTCCAAATCCATCTCGTGTAAATCAGCCTTCCTTTTTGATCCGCTCCATGTCGGCATCCACCATCCGGTGAACCAGTTGCTCGAAGCTGAGCTTGGGTTTCCAGCCCAGCTTCTTTGCGGCCTTGGAGGGATCACCCACCAACAGGTCCACCTCGGCGGGACGGAGGAAGGCGGGGTCCAGCTCCACATACTTGGTGTAATCAAGCCCGACCCGTTCGAAGGCCAGCCGTACGAGCTCGCGCACTTCCCAGGTCTGGCCGGTGGCGACCACAAAATCATCCGGTTTGTCCTGCTGCAGCATCAGCCACATCGCTTCGACATAATCGCCCGCGAAGCCCCAGTCACGCCTGGCGTCGAGGTTTCCAAGCTTCAGCACCTTTTGCTTGCCCAACTTGATTCGGGCAACACCGTCGGTGACCTTGCGGGTGACGAATTCTTTTCCCCGGCGCTCCGACTCATGGTTGAAAAGGATGCCCGAGCAGGCGAACATGTCGAAGCTTTCGCGGTAGTTGATGGTGATCCAGTGTCCGTAGACCTTCGCGACACCATAGGGAGAACGGGGGTAAAGGGGCGTGCTTTCCTTTTGTGGCACCTCCTGCACCTTGCCGAACATCTCCGAGGAGCTGGCCTGGTAAAACTTGATGCCCTTGGGGTCCAGAAGCCGGATCGCTTCCAGAACTCGGGTCACACCCAGGGCGGTGAATTCACCGGTCAAAACAGGCTGGTTCCACGAGGTGGGCACAAAGGATTGGGCCGCCAAGTTGTAAACTTCAGAGGGTTTGGTGTTCTTGATCACATCGATGATCGAAAGCTGGTCCAGCAGGTCGGCCTGATGGAGGTGGATCTTGTCACGCAGATGTTGGATCCGCTCGAAATTTTCCGTGCTGGACCGACGGACAACTCCGTGGACCGTGTAACCCTTTTCCAAAAGCAACTCGGCCAAGAAGCTGCCATCTTGGCCAGTGATTCCAGTGATCAAAGCGCTGGGCATTGTGAATTCCCTTCCCCAAATCCTTCGTGACAACCTAGCTCAAACAAAAGACGAACCCGCGCGGGTCCGTTTTCTCAAAGGCCACGGTGGCCGTATTGGGCCTGGTAATACTGGCGGTAGGCTCCGCTTTTGATCTCCTCCACCCAGGCACGATTCTGTCGATACCATTCCACCGTTGCCCGAAGACCTTCCTCGAAACGGGTGGCGGGACGCCACCCCAACTCCCGTTCGGCGTAGTCGCAATCGATGGCGTAGCGCCGGTCGTGGCCGGGCCGGTCGGCCACATACCGGATCAGTGATTCCGGCTTGCCCAAAAGCCCCAGGAGGGTTTTTGTGAGGTCGATGTTTGCCTTCTCGCATCTGCCCCCGAAGTTGTAAACGCCTCCGGGCTTCCCACCACGCAAGGCGGCATGGATACCCCGACAATGGTCCAGCACATGGATCCAGTCGCGGACCTGCATGCCGTCGCCGTACACCGGCACCGGCTGATCCCCCTGAAGATTGCTGATAAACAGGGGGATCAGCTTCTCTGGAAACTGATAGGGCCCGTAGTTGTTGGAACACCGGGTGATGATGGCCGGGAATTTGTGGGTGTGCACATAGGCCCGAACGAGAAGGTCTGATGCCGCCTTGCTGGCCGCGTAGGGACTGTTGGGAGCCAAAGGGGTCTCTTCGGTGAAGAACCCGGTGTCGCCCAGGCTGCCGTACACCTCGTCAGTGCTGACTTGGACATATCGTTTGACACCGCATGCCCGGCTGACATCCAGCAAAACCTGGGTCCCTTGGACATTGGTTCGGATGAATGGGGAGCTGTCCAAAATGCTGCGGTCAACATGACTTTCCGCAGCGAAATGGACCACCTCGTCAGGCTTGTTCTCCGCGAACACTTTTTCCACGGCAGAACGGTCGGCTATATCACCCACAACCATCCGGTAATGGGGATTGGTTTCGCAGTCTTTCAAATTGGCTGGATTGCCGGCATAGGTTAGCGCATCGAGGTTGATCACCCGAGTTTCGGGTTCGCGCTCAAGAACCATTCGCACATAGTTGCTGCCAATGAAACCACATCCGCCGGTCACCAAAAGGTTGGTCACAAACAGTCTCCCGGCCTTTAAAAACACGGAACAAAGGTAGTTGGGCTGGGTAGCCTAAAAAAAATGCCATTACCGGCAAAGGCCAAAGGCAAAAGGCAAAAGGCAAAAGGCAAAGATTGAACATAGCAATGCAATTAATATTATTTTATATAATATTATATTAACAAGCCTAAATCCTTGGCGGCCCCATCAAATAATTCGAATTATTTATCTTTATTTTAATTTCTGAACGAAAATAATGAGGGTAATCTGGTAATTTATTAAGGACAGACAGGCATAGCGTCAGTGGCACCAAGAATACTGCGAGGATTGCTTTGCATGAATGCTCCACGCATCTCATTGCTGATTGCCGCCTGTTGTTTACTGAACCGGGTAAGCCTCGGCGAATCCGCTCAAACCATTCGTCCGACTGATTCAGATGGCGCCCAAGTTGATTTTGAACGCCATGTCATGGGGATTTTGGGGCGGTCTGGTTGCAGCTTGGGAAGCTGCCATGGATCCTTTCAGGGGAAAGGCAATTTCCGTATCAGCCTTTTTGGCTACGACCCGTCCATGGACGCAAAGGCCATTGTGAGGGATTCGCAAGGCCGCCGTATCAACCTGCTGCAACCCGATGACAGCCTGCTCCTTCTGAAGGCAACCGGCCAAATGGAGCATGGGGGTGGGCGGAGATTTGACCGACAATCGCGGGAATACCAGATCCTGCGCCAGTGGATAGCTGAAGGGGCCAATTACACCCCTGGAAGCGGCAACGTGGTTTCCTTGAAAGTTGATCCCCCCGAAATCTTTTTTGCGGACGGAGCGGGACGGCAGACCTTCAAGGTGTTGGCTACCTTTGAAACCCAAAAGGGACTTGAAACCGAGGATGTCACATCCTTCAGCGAACTGCGCTTGCTGGACGATGCCGTCGCGCGCCTCGATGGACCGGGTAATATTTCTGCCCTTAAACCAGGCGAAACGCTTCTTGTTGGAAGTTACCGCGGCCAGGTTGCCCCGGTCCGGGTTCTGGCACAGGCGAATCTACCAAAAGGTGCCATTTATCCGGAGAATGTATTGGAGAACGGCGGTATCGACACCGCCATCAATTCCAAGCTTCGCCGCCTGAATCTCATCCCGTCAGGCCCCTGCGCGGACGGGGAATTTCTTCGCCGCGTCACATTGGACACCATCGGCAACCTTCCTTCCTCAGCCGAGGTTCGGGCCTTCCTCGAGGATCCAAGCCCGGACAAAAGGTCCAGGAAAATCGATGAACTGCTGGAACACCCGATGCATGCCGCCCTGTGGGCCACCCGGTTTTCCGACATCACGGGCAACAATACCGACACCATCGAGCAACCCCAAAACCTCAAGGCGCGACGCAGCCAGATGTGGCATGACTGGCTGCGAAAGCGTTTTGAACGGAATCAACCCTACGACGAATTGGTCCACGATATCCTTTGCGCCACCAGCCGAGAGCAAATGGATGCCCAAACCTACCTGGAGCAGGCCAAAAGTTTGGACGAGCAACTCGAAAAAGGTTTCGGGGGTGATTACGCGAACCGGAAGACCCTCGACCTTTTCTGGCGCAGGCAACAACAGGTCCCAGTCGAGCAGTGGGGCGAAAAGGTCGCAGCGGCCTTCCTGGGGGTAAGGCTGGAGTGCGCCCAATGCCACAAACACCCGTTCGACCGCTGGACCCAGAAAGATTACAGGGCTTTCGCGAACATTTTTAGCCGTGTCTCAGTGGGGCAATCTCCTGAGATGCGCAAGGAGATCACCGCCATCAACAACCAACGGCGTGAAAACGCCGCCACAGCCAAAAAGAATGCCAATCAGGTCATCCAAATCCGCGAGGTTTTCATCGGACCTGTTGCCCAGGGAAATGGTCGCCAGCAGACTCGCAACCTGACCGACCCTGACACCAACGGCCCCCTTCCAGCCAAAGCCCTTGGTGGACCGGCAATCGAAACCGCCACCCCCAACGACCCCCGCGAGGCGCTTTTCGCCTGGATGAGATCACCGGAAAACTCATTCTTTGCCCCAAGTGTGGTCAACCGGATTTGGGGCCACTACATGGGTCGTGGCATCGTCGACCCGGTGGATGATTTCGCTGTGGGAAACCCACCATCCAACCCGGCACTTCTTGAATTCCTCGCGCAGTCCTTTGTCGAATCCGGCTACGACTTCCGGCAGATCGAAAGAATGGTCATCAATTCAGCGGCTTACCAGCGCTCAAGCCAGCCAAATTCCACCAATTCCCACGACAGGATCAGCCATAGCCATTCTTTGATCAGGCCGCTGATGGCGGAAGTAGTGGTTGATATCCTCTCAACGGCGACCGGGGTGCCCGACACCTTTGGCAACGACGCGCCCCAAGGCACGCGGGCGCTTGAGGTTGGTGCCAGCAGGGTATCCGGGCAATACGCCTACGCTTTCCGCATTTTCGGCCGGCCCCCGCGGTCGCTTGCCTGCGATTGCGACCGGGCCATGGAACCCGCACTACCGCAAAAACTCTACCTAATGGCCGACCCGGCCATTCAAGCCAAACTGGTCAACCCGAACAACCGCCTGAAGGCCCTGCTGGCGGATTATCCGGAGGACGTGAAAGCTTTGGAGGAGCTTTTCCTCAGCACCGTTTCGCGTTTTCCAACCGAAAAGGAGAAATCCTCCTTTGACCGCTATCGCAAGGACGCGCCTGACCGACGGACAGCTTACGCCGATACCCTTTGGGCCCTTTTGAACACCACCGAGTTTATTTTCAACCACTGATTTGCCTTTTCCCGCCATGTTCCCATGTGGAGATTCAAGAATGTCCTCCGATTGCGAACGATTTCACCGCCGTGATGTCCTCACCTTGGGCTCCACCGCCGGATTGATGGGGCTCAGCCTTCCCGACATCCTCCGGAGCCAGGCCCGGGCCTCGCGGGTTCCGCAGGAACGGACCGCCAGAGCGGACTCCATCATCATGCTCTGGCTTGCGGGAGGCCCCGCCACCATCGACATGTGGGACCTGAAGCCGGACGCCCCCGAGGAAATCCGCGGCGAATTCAAGGCCGCTGAAACCTCTGTGCCAGGCATCCGCCTCAGCGAGCACCTGAGCAAGGTGGGCCAAACCGCGAAGCACCTGGCGGTGGTGCGTTCCATGCACCACACCGTCCCAGCTCATGGTCCCGCGACCGTTTTCATGACCACGGGCAACAAGCCGACACCCGCCATTGAATATCCGTCCGTTGGATCGCTTACATCCAAATTGCTCAAAGTACCCGAAGGGGTGCCGCCCTATGTTTCTTTCAACGACATTCGTGGCCAAGGGGGGGCTGCCGGCTACCTGGGAGCCGGCTACAACCCTTTCATCGTGGAAGGAGCCGGCGGCGGCAAGAATGCTCCCGCAACCTTGCGTGTGCGTGGCATTCAATTGCCGGGAGGCTTCAGCCTCGGCCAATTGAACAAGCGGGATGCACTGCTGCGGGATTTCGACGACACCTTCCGCAAGGTCGACGAGAAGGCAGAACTTGTTTCCGGCTACGACGCCTTCCACCAGAAGGCGCTCGACATCCTGCGGTCCGACCGCACGAAGAAAGCCTTTGATCTGGCCGCCGAAAGCCAGGCAACCCGCGAAAGATATGGAACCGACTCATTCGGAACCGGTGCCCTTGCGGCGCGCAGGCTCGTGGAGGCGGGTGTTCGTTGCGTCACACTCAGCTTGGGGGGTTGGGATACCCACCGGGGTAATTTTGACAGCCTGAAAACCCGGCTGCTCCCCACCCTGGACCGGGTGCTTTCCGCCCTTGTCGGCGATTTGGCTGAGCGGGGAATGCTCGACCGGACCATTGTTTATTGCGCTGGGGAATTCGGCCGAACCCCGAAAATCAACAAGACCGTCGGGCGCGACCACTGGGCCCGCTCCATGTCGGTGGTGGTGGCCGGCGGTGGGTTCAAACGGGGCATAGCTTTTGGATCGACGGATCCCCAGGGAATGGCGCCGGCATCCAACCCAGTCACCCCGGACGATTTGGCGTCGACCGTTTTCCACAACCTGGGAATCGATCCCAAGATGGAACTGCAAAGCGCCACCGGCAGGCCGATGACCTTGTTCCGGGAAGGTTCTGTGATCGAAAAACTGCTGGCTTGAAAACTGCTTTGGTTATGCATTTTTTCACAGGGGGGCCCTTCCAGGGCCTCCCTCTTATTTTTCCAAAATAGCCTTTTCGCTTCACAATCCACCTCCAATACAGGAGGATAGTCACTTCCAGTACCTGTTCCCAATCCCCGGCAGGGCAGCCACCATGAGGCTGGGACCGATTGCGAGAGCCTGTTCCAAGAAATGGCAGGGCCCATTCGGGGTGGTCTGCTGGTTTTGGGTATTCTCCGGATGCTCGATAGGCCAAGGCCAGTCATTGCCACCCGGAACGGCTGACCTCACTAGCTGGGTGTCCCAATTGGGAGCGGGCGACTTTCAAACCCGCGAAAAAGCAACCGACCAACTAAGAAAGCTGGGGCCGGAGGTTTTGCCTACCCTGCGTTCCGCCATGAACAGTCCGGATGCCGAGATCCGAAAACGCGCCACCGATCTGGTCGGGGAGTTGGAAAAGCGAGAATGGACCCGGAAGGCTTTGGCCCCGCAACTCGTCACACTGAAGTTAAACCGGGCGACAGCCGCCGAAGCCTTGGCTGAATACAGCAAGGCCTCCGGAATGCGAATCGACTTCGCGGATCCAAGGGATCGCACCGCTGGAAAGCGGTTAGACCTTTCTCTTGAGAAATTGCCCGCTTGGGAGGCCTTGCGTTTGATCAAGGTGGGATTCGACCTGCGAGAAAAGCAGGACACCGAACCTGAAGACGAGCCAATCGATCCGAACATGTGGCGCCGGCGACCATCCAGGACAATCCGGGGATACCTCGAACCCGCCCCCTTCCGGCTTCAAATCACACCCCGTCCTGCTGATGAACCGCCCGACTGGGAGAACACCGATTTGGGGGTGCGGACAACCCTCGGGAAAACCACAAACGGGCTCAAGCTAGTCCTGCACTCGCAACCTGATGCCCGTATTTTGAACCTGCGCGGCCTGGCTCCCATACCAGAAGACAAACCTGGCAAGTCCCGCATGGCATGGAAATTCACGCCACCGAGCCCGGCGCCAATGCAGCAACGCCGGGGAGCCATGCTGCTCCCCTCCTCCAAGGCTATTCCCGCCCGCCAAGAGGCTATCTTGGAACTTCCACCCGGATTTTCCGGCTCAGGAACTGTGGCTGGCACGGCACAAATTGATTTGCTGCAAATAGACCGCCCATTGATCCGGATCGAGGATTTGGCGGAGGCGGAGGGCAAATCCTTCGAGGGCCGGGACGGTCTGAAAATCGAGGTCAGGCAAGCTTTTGAAATCCGACCGGGTAATTTCCAGGTAAGGTTCCAGGTTTCCCCTCCACAGGATTCCCTCGGCCCCGATCTAATAGTGGGTATACCCTTTCCAGGCATCCCGGCTCCGGGAAATCCCAAGCCGGCGGTGATGCCGGGATTGCCTGTGGCACAGGGGCCGTTGATTCTTCCCGGCCGGCAATCGATTAACCCGGCGGAGTTCAGGTTTAGTCTCGATGGCAGGCCATTGAATCCCACCGGGTCGGGAGTTTCCACCACCGTAAGTCCCCGGGGCACCTCCCACGAGTTGACCTTCACCTTCCAAAGCAGGGCGTTGGACGGGTTAGGCGGTGTCTCAGTGGAATGGATCAGCCAAAATGTGGTTAGTCTGGAAGTCCCCTTCGAATTCAGGGATGTTCAGTTACCTTGATTGAGAGAAACAGCACGCTGTCACCACAAGTCCAATAGCCGGGCAGCCTTGGATAAGGTCATGGTGATCCCCCAACCCAAGGGCAACAAGACCAGGCCCCAAGACAGCGCCACCAAGGTATAGTTGCCCCTGTTTTCAATGCCATGGGGAATACCGGCGGAACCGGAATCGCTCACCGCTATTGATGGGGCGGGCTGAACCTTGCGCTTCACCATCAAATTGGCGAAAAAACCGACCAGCAAAAGTCCCGCAACCATCCAAAGGGACAGATCATAGGCACGGGCCTCGGGAATGCCCGATTCCCTTTGTCTGGCGTAGGCGTAATTCACAATGGCAGGACCGGCGATTCCGGCACAGGACCAGGCGGTCAAAAGTCGACCATGAATGGATCCGACAAACCCCGCCCCGAAAACATCCGCAAGGTAGGCCGGGATTGTGGAAAAAACACCGCCATACAGACTCATGATGACCGCCATCACAGCAACAAACAGGCCAAGCAACCCGCCTCGCGCCAACAAGGGGGCAACCAGATACAGCCCGATGCCCATGCCCAGATAAAGGATGTAGGCCCTTTTGCGCCCCAGCTTGTCAGAAGCCGATGACCAACCGATCCGGCCGACCAGGTTGAACAGGCTCAACAGCCCGACGAATCCCGCGGCGAGGCTCGCATCCAGCTTTTCAGGGAACATCTTCTGGATCATGGGGGAAGCCACATCCAGAATGCCGATCCCCGCGGTGACATTGCAAAACAGCACCAGCCAAAGGCAACAGAAGGAACCGGTCCGCATGGCCTCGAATGCCTGCATCGAGTCCCCCGCCGCAATTCCACCAGCCCTGAGGGCTGCGGCGTCCCGTTCCGCCTGACCTGGGGGCAGTCGGAACGCAAGAGCCCCGCACACCATGCAGGGAAGGTAGAGCAATCCCAGCACCACGAAAGTTTCCGCCACACCGGCCGATTCCGGTCCCGACAGCCATGCCATCAATTTCTCGGAAAGGGGAGAAGCAATCATGGCCCCGCCACCGAATCCCATGATGGCCAAGCCGGTTGCCAGGCCCCTGCGATCGGGAAACCATTTGATCAAGGTTGAAACCGGCGTGATGTACCCGATACCCAATCCACAGCCACCCACCACACCGTAGCCCAGGCAAACCAGCCACAAATGGTGCGACCAGATCCCCACGGCTCCCAGGAAAAAACCTGTCGACCACAGCACCGCCGAGACCATCCCGCTCAATCGGGGTCCCACCTTCTCGATCCACCTACCGAAGACCGCCGCGCTGAGCCCCAGGAATACGATTGCAAGCGTGAAGGGCCAGAAAGTCTGCTCCATTTTCCAATCGCCTTCGGCGGGGGCGGTGATCCCCAGCAATCGGGTCATCGGTAGCCGGAAAACGCTGAAGGCGTAGGCCTGGCCGATACAGAGGTGGATGGCCAGGGCGGCGGGGGGCACCAGCCACCGATTGAATCCGGGCTTGGCCTCGATAAATTCCTTGGTGAAATGCCTGGGAATGAATGTCATGGCGTATCCCCGGCGGCAAAGCGCCCGGGCGGGTCAAAAATCGAGCCCGAAACGCAGTAGAACCCCCTGATAATACAAATCTGCAGTGGAATTATCGATGGTTCCCACATTCCACCACTGTTCAAACACATAGCCGACATGGAAGGACATGCGCTCGGCGCCCGGGGGACGGTAGGTGACACCCAAATCGGCCCGCAACACGGGCGCGGTCACAGTCATGCTCGTTTCGTATCCCCCGGCCTGCCAGGCCCCGTTCACATAATTGGAAGCCGCGAAGCTTTGGGACACATTGCCCACAAGAACCGCGAAATCGAGCGAACCTACCAT
>Ga0315905_10000893_pt1 | contig 32605 bp, 37 predicted proteins | sample LakEriMetagenome_5_FD_203522 | JGI IMG/M metagenome (GOLD analysis project Ga0315905, IMG submission 203522) | Freshwater fungal communities from buoy surface, Lake Erie, Ohio, United States - Buoy 4 MA121 | ecosystem: Environmental > Aquatic > Freshwater > Lake | place: USA: Lake Erie, Ohio... | reverse complement strand
ACCTAATGTTGGTGATAACAAGAGGTGTTCCTAACAATCGATAATTTCTCCATTTGTCGTCAGTCACTGTGTAATCCGCAGCAGGGACTTGTACCGCCGATGCATATATATTTTCAAGATCAGTTGTGTTGATCGGTGTTGGGTCATTGTCAATCCATTTCCGAGTCCATAGGTTCAAGGAAACTTGACCAAATTCGTTTGATATGTTGAGGAATACTGCATACCACTGGTTCATTGCTAAATTTTGTGGAAGTATGAAGTATTTCTTTGTCTCGTTGAGGTAGAGCTTTATGAAGCGTCCAGCCAGCAGTGATAGCTGCCAGCCTTTATTGTTGTCTGGATCATATCCATAAATTAGGTTCTTCTCGTAGGTGAGTTCTGCAGTAAAGGTTCCAACAGTTTGCCAGCCAGAGTATTGAGCTTGCAAGAAATTATAGATTTCAATCGGAACTTGCACTCTGTGTGAGTACGTTGTTGGAGAAGAATCCCATGATCCATAAAAAGAAATTCCGTTCGGCCTTGTGAATTTTATGAGGTCGTCGCCCTTGAACACTCTAATAGAACTTAGGCTAAATTGTACCAAGGCATGAGTTGGTGTAATACTGATAACGGTGAATGCTCCCTGTACTTGATCTCGCGGAACCGCATATCCAGGATCCACGTCTTTGAACCAGGCCATGAATGCACGGTTGCTGGTGTTGCTAAATTCAACATCTGTTTTGTAAATTACCGCGTTTCTGGAAGCAGCCCCTAGGCTAAAGTAGCTAGGTACGTAGGTATTTGCAACGTAACTGTTTGATGTTGGATCAATGTTTGCAACAGATCCACCTGAAGTTGTTCGCAAATCATACTGTGAGTTTGATATGAGAGTGTAGTAATTGAGGAATCTCTCTTCGCTGATTACCAGATCGTTGTTAATGTATCCGCGGATTGGATCGTAATCTCGTGAACCAATCTTTGGATCGTACTGCTGTGGTTTGGTTTTTTCCAGCGCATCCGCAAGCAAGTCTGCTCCAAAAAGTTCTTTGGTGTCCCTTGATATAGAGTCCAGGAATTCTCGATGTTCTTGTGTTTCTGTTCGATTTGACTTGGGAGCATACTTCATTAAAGCAACTTTCCAGTAAACTGGCTTATGCATGAAATCACGGAAGAGGTAAGAACTTTGGACTTCATAAATCCTATTAGTGAGCGGGAAGTAGAGTATGTCCCTTTTCTGTGGAGCGCTCCCCACTCCAAAAATGTCTTCAAAATATGCTTTGTCAATGTGAATCTCAAAAGGCATTTCAAAGTCCAGACCCATCGGACCAAAATTGATCTTGTTGTCTGGGAATTCATTGTTAGGCACCAATACTTTGATACAACATGGATCATCCACATCGTACAAGGTCCACTCCTTTAGAGTTATATCTCGGCCGTTCAGCAGTGGAGTTGCTTTTGCATATTCCACTGTGTGACCAAAGAGCTGGTTGATAGTAAAGCTTAGGCTTCGGTACAGCGAAACCGCGGGATTGACTTGATACGGTTTAAAGCTGAAGTTTTCAATTTTTGTAAGAGAAGTGATGTTTCCGCATTGACACGCTGAAGCTATTGGAACATATCCCAAAAATTTGTCCTTTGCAATTGGATCCTGCTCGTACTGTATTGAGATTGCATTTATCATCACAGGTCCGCCGGAAATAAGTGTTACTCGGAAGTCGATCCACAGTTCATTGTTAGGATCTAATACGACATCCGTCAGATGCTGTTCTGTGAGTTCAATCCAGGCGGTTTTGATTTGATTAGTCTTAGACCACCTGAATTCTAATCGAACGGTGCCAGCCCCGGAAGATTCATAAGTATAACCAGTCAGCTTAGTGACATAATTGATAGATTGATCGTAAGAGATCTTTGCAAAATCTCCAATCTGACTAAGTGTTGCTAATACCATCGATGCTTTTCTTTTTCTGCTATAATAGCATATAGCTATATATCAACAAAGAAAGCCTCGATACTTAGTTCTTCTCGATGAGCTTTTGAAGCTGTGAAAGTTCTTGTACGAAAGGATCTCCAAACATTTTAATTGCCTCCTCCACGTCTCTTCGGGAACACGCATTCTTTTGGCAGTAATACCGAATGGTTGAGTCGTTGACTGGCTGTGCCGCTGCCTTCTTTTCTTTTTCTTTCTTGGTCTTTACAAACATCCAGGAAGGAGTGCGGCTAAACATCTTGCCAACAGTGTCCGCCCAATAAGTCACCGCGTTTCCAGGATGGATTTTTGTGTGATTAAGGAACTGGGCCTGCATAGGATATTTTATTGCCATAAAACGATTCACCATAAAATGGTGTCTTCCGCGTTCATGCAGAGTTGTCTTTTCAAATTGGTCTCGTTTAGAGAACATTGAATTTAGAAGGTCGAATAGTTCCATATTCTATTTTATTCAACTTCTTTAGAAAGTTTCTTTACGCTGGAAAATTTATCTGTCCAGAGGTAGAATACAAATAGACCTATCCACCAATCAAAGTCTACCACATCGCGTAGCGGAACTTTTGCAAATAGTGAATAACCTAATGCAAAGAAGCCACCGAACATGATGGCAATCTGTATGACGATGAACGTCCAGATGAAAAAAGCTTTTAATTTGTTCATGATGATTATTTTTTATTGTATAGATTTCTTATTTCCAGTACTTCTTCTGCTGCCTCGTAGTCTTCAATACTTACGAAGTAGTTTTCGCATTCCTCAAGGTTTCCTTCGATATCAACCCGATCGATGGTAACAACCGCAATAAGACTGAGATGTTCTTCTAACAGCGGATCGTCTTCGTGAATTTCCAAAACAATCAGCTCTTCAGATTCCTCGTCTTCGCAGAGTTCTCGACAAGCAATCATGCTACCTCGCAATACAGTATCGCGGTTTGCTTCCATCCATTCCACTACGTGTTCATCAATAGTTTCCGACACAGTCACATAGATCTTTATTGGTAGAGTTATATCGTTTTTCATTTGCCTCCAAGTGCTTTGAATATATCCGCTTCGAAAGTCTTACCTGCGCTGATGAATTTAGATCCTTCAAGGATAGCATGCATATCGTAGGTTCGAGCAGATAGAGTTTTTCTCTTGAGAAGAGCTTCTGCATGTGGTGCAAATTCTTCCTGTATGCTTGTTGGTATAACCCTTTCGTCGAGGTACACCAGTTGAATGTTACGTTCCAGGTTATGGCGGATAAGATCCGGAGTTGGATTTTGTTTCAGTACCGCGTTGATTGCATTTGCAATTTCTGCAGCCCTGCTAGGCAAATCCATGATATCGGTAAGCGGCTTGACGCTGGTAAGTATTTCCCAGATTCTTGCGCATTTAGCAGGGGTGATACGGAAAGTCTTGCCGTCTTTCTGCCAAGTGTAGATTGGCGGTACTGCATCGCCTGCATCGCCCATAAGCACCTTTTCAAATACTACATAGAATGGATCAATTTCCTCGATCTCGATGGAATTTAGAGCGTCCTGTATAAGATCCTTTCCACGATTCATGTAGGTATCAGCATTGAAGATATCGATACTGTCGGCAGTAACCCAGTTTTTGAATCCAATAGGAGCTGTGATCTTTCGGGTCTTTGTGTTAGGATTGTAGACTACTGAAAAATTACCAGAATCCTGCATGCTTACCGTTTGGGTGAGGTCCCGGTCGCCTGTAATTACCACCACGTCCATTCCATTTTCCACGAGTGCTTTGGACCAGAGAGCCATGAGGTCATCGCCTTCCGCTTTTTCCTGACGGGAAACTACGAAACCACGTGACAAAAGGATTCGGGAGAACTCATTCATTACATTGTAGAAATTGTCCCAATTGACTTTGCTCTCGTCCTTTTCGCGATGGCCTTTGTAAGAGCCATCCTGGATTTCAATGTCCTTTCTCCAGGAACGAGAGTCAATAGTGAAGATTACATGATCCGGATTTCCAAATTGTCGAATTGCGTAAGACATATCAGTTGCAATCTTACGAATAAACATTGCTTGATCCTTCTCGTCTTCGAGCAGTTTGTCGCTGCTTCCATAGGAAGAGAATACGAATAGGGATTTATAGAAGAGATAGTTGCCGTCAAAAATTAGTACCATATTTTATTTTGTTTTGATAAAAATAACCAAAAGATTTCAAATCTGAAAACATTTGGTCATTTAGTTGTTAACATTTTGTGGATTCCATTTTTTAACGGCTTCATCCACACTTTTCTCTAGGTGTTCCCGTAATTTAGGTACTCCTTCGGTAGTTGGTAGGCAGCCTTTAAAAACTACTTGGCGGCTGAGACTACCATCATTGGCTACGTAATACATGTAGACGCGCGTGCCTACCTTAATGATTTCAAATTTCTTGGGATGCAGAAAGCTATACTTCTGTAGCATATACGCTTTCAGATCCTCAGTTCTCTTGATTGTCATCTACCTTTTGGAAATTTTTAGAATTGCGAATGTTTGCCAGGAAATGTTTGCCTTGAGATTCTGCTCCGCAAAACTCGTCGTATTCTTTTCTGGTCACGTCCTCATACATGTATTCCTGACCATTGTTGAACTCCACAGTTAGAACTTCCTTTTCATAGTTATAGGTAGTGGAGTTTATCAAAGATGATTCCCATTCCTTGTGAACTATATTACCTTTCTGCATGTTTTCTCCTAAAACCTCGCTGTAGGCTTTTTCTGCTTTTTGTTTATTTTCCATTCTTAAGTGTTTATACATTTCCATTCTATCAAGTACTTCTTTGTGTATGCCACGGTTGTGTGCATCGAAAAGAATTTTTTCTAGGCTCATGAATTTAGAATCATTTGACAGTTGAATACCGCAGAAAGCATGGTTACGCACGGATCAATTACGTGAACTCTTTGCGCTTGATGATTTGCTACTGTAATGAGTATTTGTGGAATTTTTGCTATTTTTCCAGGATGGTTATCGCGTATGTATTCCGGCAGCTCGGTGCCCAGCGCAGAAAGAACCTCGTCAACTTTGCTGCTGTAGTTCGTCATTAAAAACTTGTAGTTCTCGTAAGCATCAGCCGACTTGGTAACGAGTTCAAATACATCTCGAAAAGAGTAGTTGAGCTTCTTTACGTCTTCTGCCTCGATCTGTGTTACGCCTTGAACCACAAAAGTCTGGATCTTGTTGACGATGGAACGCATATCCGGAAAGTTGCGTTTTACAAACTCGCCCAATGCTTCCTTACTGATGGTAATACCTGACTTTTGGAAGATTGCATATGCACGCTTTGCAAATTCCACCATTACTTCTTTTTCCTCCTCCTTAGAGATGGTATCAAAGTTGATACAGGTGAAACGCGATTGCACCGGATCTGGAACCTTGTTGATGTAGTTACAAGTTCCTATGAAACGAGCAGTGCTTGCAAATTTTTCGATGGTTGCGCGCAGAGCCTTGTAGAACTGGTCAGACGCACCATCCATCTCGTCGAGGAGTACTACCTTAAATTGTTCAGCGCCGTCGAGCAGACTGATAGTAGAACACCAGTTTGTAATCTTTTCGCGAATGACATCCACTGAACTTTCATCGGATACGTTGATGTACAGAGTGGGATACTGCTTGGAAAGCACTTTTGCCAGTGTAGTTTTTCCCAGACCTGGAGGACCATAGAATAAGTAGTTCTGATGCAGAGTTCCATCACCAATAGCTTTTCTAATTCGTGATGGTAAAATTGTTTGGTCCAAACTTTGAGGACGGTACTTTTCTGTAAAAAGTTCTTGAATCATTCGATTATTTGATTTGTGTTATTTATATTCAAAGGAGTATACTTAGTTTTTTTCTGAATGAAACTTTTCTTTAGTTCCAAATAGTCGGTGTGAGTTCTCGCCAGCACCCAGTACTCGTAAAAAAGACCAGCAGATTGCGCTTTCTGATTAGTGGCCCAGTCGGATTCTTGTGGCAGAATCCTGCCATCATCCGCATACTTCCTTCCACTTTTGTGGTTCGCGTATCTGCGAGCTCGAGTGAATCCCATGTGTAAGTACTTCTTACACATATCAGCACCTACAAAATCTCCTTTTTCTAGATATGCTAAAAATTCTTTGTAGATTGCTTGACGAGATGCATCCGCTTCTGTGGGAGTTTTGAACCTCCAAATAGGATGCAGTCTTGATTTGTACGGTTCACATATAAGAACTCCCTGTTGTCCTTTTCCAATTTCATACAGGTGCGGATTGGCCTCATAGTCAATTCCGCTTTTCCATTGATAGTTTTTCATTAGTTTTCAAAAAGTTCTGGGTGATCTTTCTTTTCTTGAGCAAGACCTTTTTTATAGAACTCGTCTTCAATATGCTCGGCCATGCGTTGAAGATGCTTATCGGCATGGATTGAAATACGCAAATCATACCAGCTCCATTTGGTTTTCCAATCTATGAAGCGGTAGTCTTTGGTAAGCTCTCTGTGCAAATTGTGCAATTTCCGATTACGAACTCGCACAATTGATTTGTCATTACCAAAGACTTCCAGAAAACGCAGGAACCACCGGGGGCACCAAGAAGGTTTTGCCTTTTTGTCCATTGTTAAAATAAGCGGCCGAATCGCTTCAGCGTACGGTCCGCTTTCTTCTGTGTATATGTAGCCAAGGTAGCCGTACTTCTCATTGAAGTCTTTTGGAAAAAAGATTTCACGAATGTCATTCCACTGGATATCACGAGTATGAATGATACCTTTTTTGCGGCCTTTCCAAAAGAGCATACTCTGTGAAAAGTTCCGCGCTCGTTCTTTAAAAGGCTTTGGAGGTAAAGCAAATTTTGAGGTTTTCATAGTTTATAGTTTTGGGTATGTATTACTAATGATGTACGCAAGATCCACAATGTCATTTGCTATGTGGCCATTACCGCTATCCTCAAGTTGAGTAAGCAATTCATGCTGTAGGATTTGTTGTGAATAATCATAACCATCGAATGCTCCATAAAGCATATTGACAACCTGATTTGAATTGCAGTTTTCAATGATTATAAGATCCGTGATAAGATCTTGGATTCGTTTACAAGTATCGGAATCCATGTGTTTGTGACGGTCAAATCTGGGTGTTTCCATATCGGTTAAATTTTAATAGTATAAAAATAATACAAAAAAACCCGAGAAAAAAATCTCGGGACCGATAGTTATTAACATCTAGACTACGCTGCCTGTACCTACATACTGCCAATTGTAATAAAATACGGTGCCGCCAGAATTGACATCTCTTCCAGCTCTCCAAACTTGACTTGTGGTAGAAGCCGGCTGCGACACATCTGTTGTAGGATTATATGGACCAGCAAATGTAGAATTAGGAGTGGTTTTAGTGCGAGTTACCATCCATTGGAAACCCGGATCTTTATATAAGCTAAACATGTAAGAAGATACTCCCGAAGGGACTCCGTCAATACCTGAATAGACTATTATGTCAGCATAGTATTTTTGACCAACAGAACCAGATCTATACCAGACGTTTTGCGTATCTCCGTCTGCGAGAAGAGATCCTGGCTGAAGACTATTGACTGGAGCAATCCCCGTAGGACCCCCTGCATTTCCATAGTATAAAGGCTGTGTGCCACCGGAAGGAATGCTTGGCTTATCATTAGTAAGATCCACTGCCCCAGCGCTTATTTTAAACTGACCGTTTGTGGATATTCGAATACCAAACGACGTCGACTGGCTGGTGGTTGACGCCGCCATCGCAAATTGGAAACCAAGGAAAGCGCTGGTGTTTGTCCAACTGTTAGTATATAAATTGCTTACAATACCACCGGTCAGTTGAGTATAGCCAGCGGTAGAAGAAGGCCAGCTTAGTGTCTGGGTGCTAAAACTCCACAGAGAGCCTCCTAAAAAAGATGCAGGGTAAACTATCATATTATCCGTAATTTTGTGAGTACATTCCCACCAGGCCATTTGCTGTGCTTACAAACGTGTAAACGTCCACCCGATTAAGTGTGGCTGTTTGCGTAGGCGCTGTGCCTCCAGGCCAAAGGTACGTTGCGTTCCAGGTAACGGTATATGTTGTGCTTGGGCTTTGCCGAACACAGATTATGTAAACCCCGCCGGTCACAGTTCCAGTAGGTGCAAGGAATGTGGTGTTTCCTCCAAGGACAAACTGTAAAACGTTTCCACCGCTAAAGCTGACCGCATTATTTCCTGCAGCTGTTGTTGTTTCTGTTTCTATGTTGACTACAGCGTTTCCGGTAACTCTCAAGTTTCCGCTAATCGTAAAGTCAGTTCCGTCATATGTTACGTTTGCTTCTGCTTCAATAACACCGGATGTTCCTGTTGCGGTTAATAATCTGTTGTTAGTATTGTTGTTAATTGCAAGTATCCCTGAAGTTCCTGAAGATCCACTGGATCCGCTAGTTCCACGTGTTCCACTAGAACCGCTGGTTCCAGAGCTTCCGGCGGTACCAGAGCTTCCAGCAGTACCACTGCTTCCGCTAGTTCCAGATCCGCTGGTTCCAGAGCTTCCGCTAGTTCCAGATCCGCTGGTTCCGCTGCTTCCGCTAGATCCACTAGTTCCGCTCGAACCACGAGTTCCGCTGGTTCCGCTGCTTCCACTTGTACCGTTGGCTCCATTTACGCCGCTGGTTCCGCTGCTTCCACTAGATCCACTAGTGCCTGAAGATCCACTAGTACCAGAAGAGCCAGTCGTTCCACTAGTTCCTGAAGAACCACTAGTTCCTGGATCGCCAGGATCGCCGGAAACTCCGCTGGTTCCACTTGAGCCACTAGATCCGCTAGTTCCTGAAGATCCGGATGTTCCGCTACTTCCGCTAGATCCGCTAGAACCCGAGGTTCCTGACGATCCGCTGGAACCTGAAGAACCGCTAGTTCCACTTGAACCGGAGGTGCCCGCAAGACCTGAGGTTCCGCTAGATCCACTAGTTCCTCTAGTTCCGCTTGTTCCACTTGAACCGCTGGTTCCGCTTGTTCCACTTGAACCACTTGTTCCACTTGAACCGCTTGAACCACTTGAACCGCTGGTTCCCGAGCTTCCACTTGAACCACTAGTTCCCGAACTTCCGCTTGATCCACTAGTTCCACTTGAACCGCTTGAACCGCTGGTTCCTGAGCTTCCGCTGGTTCCAGAACCCGAGGTACCTGAAGACCCTGAAGTACCATGAGTTCCTATCCCACTTGTGCCGCTTGAGCCGCTTGAGCCGCTGGTGCCACTTGAGCCGCTAGATCCGCTAGTTCCATTGATTCCGCTAGTTCCCGAGCTTCCGCTTGTTCCGTTATTACCACTCGTTCCCGAGCTTCCACTTGTTCCCGAGCTTCCACTCGTTCCCGAGCTTCCACTCGTTCCCGAGCTTCCACGAGTTCCGCTTGTGCCGCTTGATCCACTAGTTCCACTTGAACCGCTGGTTCCCGAGCTTCCACTTGAACCACTAGTTCCTGAACTTCCGCTTGATCCGCTGGTTCCACTTGAACCACTAGTTCCGTTTAATCCACTAGTCCCTGAACTTCCGCTTGATCCGCTGGTTCCACTACTTCCGCTGGTTCCACTTGAACCACTAGTTCCTGAAGATCCGCTAGAACCACTGGTACCGCTTGAGCCGCTTGAGCCGCTAGAACCTGAAGTTCCATTGATTCCGCTAGTTCCCGAACTTCCACTAGATCCATCAACTCCACTAGTTCCTGAAGATCCATCAATTCCACTAGTTCCTGAAGAACCAGAGCTTCCGCTTGATCCGCTAGATCCACTTGTTCCGTCTGTTCCACTGGTTCCGTCTGTACCGCTTGTTCCGTCGGTTCCACTAGAACCACTGGTTCCATTGCTTCCGCTCGTTCCCGAGCTTCCACTTGATCCATCAATACCAGAAGTTCCACTCGATCCACTTGATCCTGAAGAGCCAGAGCTTCCACTTGTTCCAGACCCTGAAGTTCCGCTACTTCCGCTAGATCCACTAGAACCTGATGTTCCTGATGATCCGCTAGAACCGGAGAATCCGGAGCTTCCGCTTGTACCGCTTGACCCGGATGAACCACTCGACCCAGATGTACCGCTCGACCCGGATGAACCGCTAGATCCCGAAGATCCATTTGTACCCGAAGAGCCAGAACTTCCGCTGCTTCCACTGGTTCCGTCTGTACCGCTTGTTCCGTTGCTTCCACTAGAACCGCTGGTTCCATTGCTTCCGCTCGTTCCTGATGAACCTGAGCTTCCACTAGAACCACTGGTTCCTGAAGAGCCGTTTGTGCCCGATGAGCCAGAGCTTCCACTGCTTCCGCTAGTACCATCTGTTCCGCTGCTTCCACTTGTTCCTGACGAACCAGAGCTTCCGCTAGAACCAGAGAATCCAGAGCTTCCACTTGTTCCTGATGAACCTGAGCTTCCACTAGATCCACTAGTTCCGGAAGATCCACTCGATCCCGAAGAGCCAGAGCTTCCACTGGTTCCGCTTGAACCTGATGTTCCGCTAGAGCCTGAAGAGCCCGAGCTTCCTGAAGTTCCGTCAGTTCCACTGGTTCCGTCTGTACCGCTGGTTCCGGAAGATCCGTCATTTCCGCTTGTACCACTAGTTCCGTCATCTCCTGAAGTACCACTAGAGCCAGAGCTACCGCTTGAACCGCTGGTTCCATCAGTACCGTTTGAGCCACTGGTTCCGTCAGTACCGTTTGAGCCACTGGTTCCGCTTGAGCCACTAGAACCGCTGGTTCCATCAGTTCCACTTGATCCACTGGTTCCCGAAGTACCGTCAGTTCCTGAAGTACCATCAGTACCGTTTGAGCCGCTGGTTCCGCTTGAGCCGCTAGAACCGCTGGTTCCATCAGTACCGCTTGAGCCGCTAGATCCCGAAGTGCCATCAGTCCCAGATGATCCAGATGTTCCGTCAGTTCCATTCGATCCACTAGTGCCAGAGGTTCCATCAATTCCCGAGGTTCCGCTGGTTCCATCAATTCCCGAGGTTCCTGAAGAACCGTCAATTCCACTAGTTCCGCTGGATCCATCAATTCCCGAGGTTCCCGAAGAACCTGAGCTTCCGCTCGTTCCATCAGTTCCGCTGGTTCCGTCAGTTCCACTCGAGCCACTAGTGCCGGAAGTTCCATCAATTCCCGACGTTCCACTTGTTCCATCAATTCCAGAAGTTCCGCTGGATCCATCAATTCCTGACGTTCCCGAAGAACCCGAGCTTCCGCTCGTTCCGTCAGTTCCGCTAGTTCCCGAGCTTCCTGAAGTTCCGTCAGTTCCACTAGTTCCATCTGTACCGCTGGTTCCATCCGTTCCGCTCGTTCCCGAGCTTCCTGAAGTTCCATCAGTTCCACTAGTTCCTGATGTTCCATCTGTTCCGCTGCTTCCACTAGTTCCGGATGATCCGTTACCACCGGATGCACCGTCCAGGTTTACTGTCCAAGCGCTAAAGTTTCCAAAACCGGTGCTTGAGGTTATATCTACTACGAGCTGTCCTGTTATTGAATCATAACTCAGAACTTGACCTTGCATGAAATTTGCAGGGTCATAAGATACGTATATTGCTTGTACAACAGAATATGCAAGATCCGGGTCGACTACTAGAGACTTGGTGCCTGTGCCTATTGAGAGAAGCGTTGACGAAGTTGTAAAGTACTTGTCACCGCTAAACCCCGAAGTTCCTGAAGAACCTGATGTTCCTGAAGATCCTGATGTTCCTGAAGATCCCGAGGTTCCGGAAGAACCCGAAGTTCCGCTGGTTCCTGAAGAACCTGATGTTCCTGAAGATCCTGATGTTCCTGCGGTTCCGGCCTGCGCTAGCGCTTGCAAATACAGAAGGTTGTCATCCATTTCGCGAATGGTGAGCTTACTTCCTTTTGCATTGGGACCATACTCTCTTGTGATTAACGGCATTAGTAGTCCTTATTTTCGAACATATATATCATCAAAGAGGATAGTTTTTTCTATCACAGACCACGTCATATCCGAAAGAAGTTTAACACTGGCAATATATTTTAAGTCTTGCCGATGCCAATTGCCTGGTTCAATGAGCGAGATAAAAGTGGTTTCATTTTCTCGAGCATATAGGTAGTAGATCTGCCCAATGTCAGGAGTAAATCGCATTTCCGATTGGTATATGATAAGAGAGATGACTCGCCGCTCTTCAAGTTCTGTGTACTGCCTCTTTAACAGTTCCACCTGCTGGAGTATTTGTGCTTTCTGCGCCTCGACCTGCTCATTCATAGCAGACATGGATTTGCTGAGCACGACTCCCATTTCGTTAGGCCTAAAAGCAGGAGCCCCTATGGTGTGTCCATAAGGGAGAAGTCCTGGAAATAGCGGAAGATTTTTTTCGTCCTTTTGTGTTGGATCCATAGAGGAGAGATTAAATGCCTCCCATGCCCGACGCTTGTTGAGCGGCTTTCATGATTGCATCGTTCTTAATCTGCGTTTCCTCTTTATAGCCAGCATTTCGATCCATCTCAATTTTGGTAAGACCTAAGTACTTTTCAATGAGGAACTTTGGATCAAAGTACGGAACATCCTGTAACATACCTGTTGAATCTGGAACTTTTTCATTGATTCCCATCATAGTCTGTATGATGCTTGCTCTCTTGTCCATCACTTCCATTTCCTTCATTTCTTCAAACAGATTGTCAGAACGGAATTTCAATGCAAGAGCAGACTTGAACAGTTCGTCTTCAGCAAGATCCGGGTGATTAAGACCGATTTGCAAGAATACTGGCTTGATTAAGATCTCTTGGAACATTGATCTCAAGCGGTTGATAAAGCGAGCAAAACGAATTTCGTCGCGAGCCATTCCATCAGAGCTGATACTAAAGGAGCCACCGTCTTGTGTACGATCAAAACGGGAGAATGGTATCTTTGAATCCACTTTTAATTTGTCTTCAAAGTATTTTAGTGCATCGGTATCGCTTAGATCGTAGCCATCACCTCCGATAGTTTCAATTTCAGGCTGTTCGCCATTCTTTGAAGGGAAAAGGTAGTTTTTGTAGAACTGCATTGCAGGCTTACCGTTTACAGTCAGCTCACCAGAATCATAGTTTAGAGATACATCTTCTTTATAGATTGCCATCATCTCCGCCAAGCTTTCCTTTGCTTTTTGTGGAGACTTGGTTCCAATTGGTACCACCATTTTCAAGCGGAAGCTTGAGTTCATGATGTTCCAAATAACTCGGCTGTTTTCCATGATACGCAAGAGGTTGAAGCTTCTTACCAATCTTTCCGTGTATGATACGCGACCGGTAAAGTTACCTTTGGCATATGATATGTAGATGATCTGCGAATCGAGGAGGACTCGTTTCATTGCAGGAATGTCTTCGTACTGTACCCAAATTTTGCGATACACGTTGTCGCCAGATTTTTCCACGCCTGGACGAAGAGAAGTTGCATCCAGCTCTTTAAAACCAATGATGTTCTTTCCTTCAGGATCATAAATGATTTCAAAGGCAAGGAATCCATCAATCAGCAGTTGGCGGAAATATCCCCAAGCATCGTGACCTTCATTGAAGTGAAAGTGAGCGTATATCTTACGGAAAGCTGTTCCAATTTCATCCACAATCTCTTTAGAATGATCAGGGTCGAGTATTCCTTTAAGCAGGGTAGTGTCAACTTCAGCAAAGTAGTTTGAGTCATCGTAGACTATTGCTTCATCGGAAACAGTATCAAGGATAAACTCAATTTCCGGGTTCATCGAAAACTTTCTCAAGTAGTCTCGACGAGACTTGTAGTCTTTGTCGAAGAACGCAATAAACTTCTTTTGGCCAACGTCAGTTAGCGCTAATGAATATAAGAATTCTTCAGGTAGGTAACCTTGAAGACCAAATTCAGCTTCGGTCACACCGACTGCTCTCGATTGCTTAACTACCATGTCCTCGTACTTCATTCCGAGAGACGACAGCGTCTTTAAGCTTTTTGATATTTGACCAAATATAGGGTTCACACCCACTCTGTCAATGAAACCTGCCATGCTTTTGTTGTTTTGTTATTTATCCTCTTCTATTATTGTATTTTCTCTTTTCTTCAGCCTTGAGTATTGGAGGCTGTTTCTTGGCAAGTGCCTTCCTTTCCAATAAGTATTCTTTGTAGATTTGACCCAACGGCTTACCTACAACATCTTTTGTCTGTACAAAAGGTATCCACTCCCAGTCGTCATATTCCACAATTACATTCTGAGACATATGTTCGCCAACAATATAATTTCTCATTGCAAACTGATAGCCAATCTGGCCGGTTTTATTGAATATGTTGAAAGATTGAACGATATCCTGTAAAACAATTAAGGCCCGCTTGATAAATGATACATGATCGGTTTCGCTAGTTATCTTGTAAGCTTGATCCAAGTCGCCTTTTACCGATCTGTAGTAGTATTCCAAGGTATTAACTCTCGCTATCTCAGGAAGAAAGTTGAAATTGATGCCGGTTACTATTCTGTTTCCGGTGCTTTCCGCAATCCATTCTCCACAACAGAGTATGATAGGTCTCTTGTCATAATAATCTAAAAGATCTTTGTAGACTGGATCATAGCGAAAAGTATAAACTTTTCCAGGAATAAATTGCCTAATAGACTTTCCTTTGATTCTTTCAATAGTATCTAAAAAGCCTTTATCTACAAACGGGTCTTTAAAGTACTTTTCAAAAAAATACTTGTAAGCGTCCTTTCTCATATCAGGACGTTCTTTCATATTTTTCTGATATGCTACTGCTGGACTAATCATTATGAATTAACTCTTTTGAAAAGAAACTCCTCGGTAACAATGATGAAGTTCTTATTATTAAGCCGCGCAAACTCTTGTGCTGCTTTAAATTTTGCCCTGTTTATCAACCAATCAGCAGCCATCTTATTGTATTCTTTCAGTCTTTTTATAGTAGTCAATCCTTCTTTCATGGAAGGTTGCTTTAAAGACTTAGATGGCTTAATCTCTACTAGGTATTCAACCGGCCCATCGGGTTTTTGTAGCTTCATGTAAAAGTCTACAAAATAGCTGTGCTCTCGGTTATCTATTGGACTGATGTATGGTATTGGCACTGGTTCCGAAGACCACGATAAAACTTCAGGAGTTGTATCACAGTACTTACAAAAACGATACTCCCAAGAAGATCTGTAAATGATTTTTGATGGATCACCTATATACTTCTCGGGATAACCGGGCACAAAATATCCTTGCCTAAAACGGCTTCTCTTATGAGGAGGATTTGTTTTGTTAGTTTTTGCTCTCACAGAGTAAAGACGTTGTCGTGACTAAGAGAAACTTTCTCGCCAGCTGATAGAGGATGCAGCTTACGCCATCCTTTAGCAAATCCATTCTTGATCATTTGCGTAAAATACGCAAACGGGTCTTTAGATTTCTCGGGATTGTAGCTTCTCCAGTATCGAACGACATCCATCATTGCAAAAGCAATGCAGTCCTTTCGGTCCTCTTCGTCGCGGTACCTTAATTTTTTGGACGCCTCTCTTGCCATTGTTTGAAACATTTCAATTGCTCGAGGCGTAAGAGCATCTTTTTCACGAGATCTAAGAACTTCTTCTCGAAGTTCTTTAGGATCCACGTAATAGTTTGAAGGATTCTTTTTTACGCGGCCGGTGTTGCTGCGTTTGATGTCTCCCGTTCCTGTTCCAGGGTTTTCTTGTATGTTGTCAGTTCCGTTATGCATGATTCTATTGCTTCTGATGAGAATGAAGTTCCATCGTCAACGGTTATTTTAAGTTCTTGAAGCTGTGCAATAGCGTTCTCCACTTGAACCAACACGTTGTCCATTTTACCTGTTATTTCATCTGGTTTGTTTTCATCTGTTTTTGGATTGTTTTTAATATCCGTTTCAGAATTGTATACACCAGCTTCAAAAAGTTTCACGTCGGACTTTTTAACGCTTGCTAGCTTCTTATTAGGCAATATGATATCAACGTTCTCGTTGTCAGCCTTTGACGTATAGTCAAGAGCCTTTATTTGGACTTCGGTTCCTGCGGGAACTCCTTGTACGGCAATGCTAAGTTTGGCTTTTACATAGCCTTCTTCCTTCTCTTCCTTGATGGCAACAGTAGCCCCATCACCTTGAGAATTGATTTCAACCGGGTTGCCCGTCTTTGCTCGATGCTTTTTGTTTAACGGCTCAAGAAATCTTGCCTCTACTTTAGAGGTATCTCCCTTGTCGTCAACTACAGTGATGATTCCATCCGCAGCATTAACTGCGGTGATGTTCACTTTTTTTTTCCTAGAAGAGCAGAATCGCCTACGTTATAGCCAAGGCCTTCAGATACTGTGGTAGCTGTGGTTTCGGCAGTAGTAAGCTTTGCGTATTCAGACTTAAGGAAGTTGATCTCTTCTTCGATTGCCACGATGAGTTCTTTTACCTCAGCCTCTTCGCTCATCATGTTAGGAAGATTCTCAAGCTTTGAACGTTGCTCAGTGAGATGAGCTATAGACTGTACAAATTCTTCTTTCAAAGCAGACAGCTTCTTCAGTTCTTTTTCCTCCTCGTTTAGGAGTTCAGCAAAAGATGAAGAGATGTCAGTCTTCATGTATTCCATTACAAGATTTTTGGTTTGAGTTGCGTTACAGTTTGAATAGAATACGCTCTCGTTCATCATCTTGTTTGTCTTATTGATGAAGATGTTTTCTTCCAAGAAGAATAGTGTCATTGATTTGCCAGTGTCAGACTTTGATGAGATTGTCTTGGCAAAATCCATTTCAAAAATGTTGTTCCAGTTTTCAGAGATAGCAAAAATTGCATTGATGTTTTTGCTTTCGGTCATTCTGAATACTCCTGCATTGAGATATACCTTGTGAATGTCTGCTTTGTTTACAACCTTTCCGTTGATTTTTACTTCAGACTCGCTAATCTCAATTACTTTGTCTCCTGAGTAGAGCTTAATCATGCCTTCAGCCATCATTACGTTATCCCATGTAAGAATATCCGCAACTGCTTTAAAGGATTCAGGAAGAGCCGTGATTTCTTCGGTAGTTGCTACCGCAATATTGTTGCCAGTCTTTTTGTAAACTTGTGTACCTGCAATGAAAAATTCGCTAGATTCAGCAATGAAAACTGGAGAATATACTCGATTGATTGTGCAGCTGTTGTCGTTTGCTGCTACGTGGAAAGCTCTTTCAGATTCTGAAAGAAACTTGTGTAGGCTTTTTACGTTTTGATCAAACAAAAACTGTGAAGTCTTTTCCATAAGCTTCACTCGTGATGATGAATTGCGGTTGTTCAAATACTCATCCAAATGAGCAGACATTGCCGGCATCAGATAGTTTGATGTAGAACGCTTAATGTTTTCTACAATTTTGTAGATTGTGATCTCTTCACGGAATTTCTCGGAATTCTCAATCAGAGATTTCAAGCATTCATTTACGGTTGGATCCCAATTAAATGGCGTAAGCGATGAGATAACACTTTCAATAATCATCCACTCTGGTTGAGCTGCTATTGACTTAAGCTTCTCAAACATATAAGAAAAAGCTGGATGCTTTGCAATCTCAGATTCGCTAATAACAGCAAATGTCTTCTTTACTCCAAGATTACTTAGATTTTCGATTCTCTGTTCAATAACATTCATCGAAATGAACTGCTTAGCAGACTCGTCCTCAATTTTTGACAGACCTTCGATAAGTGAGTTCATAATATCTGCCTCGAGAACTTTATTTTCTTCCGCAGAAATAGCGTAGGCGTTGTTGCTGTCAAATCGGCGGATAGCCTCATTACATGCATTAAGTACTGCGGTTGACGTTGTCTTGGTCTGCAGCGTTTCAATTCTATTTCTTAGTGTAGACATGTGCCTTATTTTGTTTTTATTTTCTTCTAACTATATATCTCTCCCTTTTAGCATTCTATGAAACATTACTTGATTGTGATGTATCCATCGATAAGACCTCCGCTGATCAACGTTAGAGGAGATGACAGGTTAGCGTTTGTTGTTATTTGTAGTTGATTTGATCCACTGATTATTTGTTCTACTGTGGCGTTTGCTGGAATTCCAGCTCCTACCACTGGCATACCTACATAGATCCCGCTAGCGTTCAAAGCTTCCAGCGTTGAAATGTTTGGTATGAGATTTGAAAGTATGTTTGAACCGTTTGTAGTCTGTGCCTGGAATTCTACTTTTTGTTCCAGCATTTGAGTAAAAGAATCGTTGTTAGCGTCCTCGATCATAACCTCAATCTGGTTTACCGGGGTTGGTTCAAAGTCTGCGCCTACTGCATAAATTTGTGAGCCTATGATGGTTCCTGCAACCACTTTAGGAGATATCGTAGGCTGTATGGTAGGATGCGATGTGTCTTCGACAATAATGCTGTCGGTTCCAAGATACGTGTACCCACCATTAAGAATAATAACGCTTTCTACACCGCCTGTTGAATCAATGATTGCTCGCAGGCTTGCTCCTTGGCCGTATTGAGTATTCACAAAGGCTCGTGTGGTTTCTCCTTTGATTTCTTTACCACTGCTATCTAGAAATGGCACATTCCAGGTATAGGTTCCAGAATTTTTTAAGTTCTTCACGATCGGCAACCAATCTGGGCTACCAACTCTTCGGTAATATAGGTTTACTCGTGTTATTGGTCCAGTGTTTGTCCAGGAGAATATCATCTGGCCGGAAGAAAAATATGTCTCGCCTTGTCTTGGAGAGATGATTTCAAACCTTGGAAGATTGTACTTTTCATCAGAAGTCCATTCAATGTTTGGCCCTCCTGGATAGTTCATGCGGTTTCCGCCAAATCTCTCAGTGGTAGGATCTGTGACAGGGAAATAAGTTTCTAATTGTAATGGGACGTTAAATGCAATTTCGGTGTCAGATTGGTAGGTAAATTCAAATGTCTTTTCAATTCCTTGATCTTCCGGAAATCCTACCTGGCATGGTACTCTAAATCCTCTAAACTCAACAGAAAATACTTGCGTTTTGTAGAATGTTTCAAGAACTGACTGCTGTATTTTGAATGCGTCGAGAGAAGTATCAGCAACGATCTTCACATCGAAGTTCATAGAAAGAGGTATAGGATTGATAAATGCGTTGTATGTAATAACCTCGTTTCCAACCTGCTTTACGTAATTTCCTCGTACAAAGCGGTTGGCCATCATATTGGTGTTGATGGTGCTCGAACTGAGAGTGACTATACCTCGTGGGATAGGATCAATGTTTCCGTCCACCATATCAGGAGTCATACACTCATTCCACTGTAGGAAGTAGTCCTGCAGGAATCTCTCGTCTCCGCCAAAATTGTAGTAAAACGGAACGGTCACCGATTGAATCTCAGTATCAGAGTAAATGTTTTCATACTGAACCTTGCTATTTAGCAAGTTCACCAAGCCGACAATCACGGCTCGAGCGTGAACATTGTCCGTATTGTACTTATGTAGATAGTTGGATGTCGGCAAAATTTATTGCTTTTTCTATATATCTTAGCTAATTGCCTCGATTGTCAGTTCAGAAAACCCGTTCTTTTTCTCAATTTCTACCTTATAGTTGAACAATTCAGTTGGCAAACTACTGTGGTTGATCACAAAGGTATGCAAGCCCAATTCTCGAGAAGTATTAGAGAGAACTCCCAGGATATGCCATATACCGTCAGAGTCTATAGAGGAGAAGATCTCATCCAAGAAAATGAGATTTAGGCCATGGAATTTAATCTTCATAATTTTAATTAAGGCAACAAGAACTGCAAAGTCAACTTTCTTCCGTTCACCAGTACTCAGCTGGTCTACGGAAACATCATATCCCATGTGCATAATCTTTACGCCAAAGTCTTCTCCGAATGTAACTCTGTAGTCTACGTTGAGATCCTTTAGAACTTTACGGACTTCCTGATTAAGAACTGGCACAATCCTTTTAATGGCTGAAAGCTTTACTCCTCGGTCTCCAAAGACCTCCTCAATTATTTTATAGAAGTGCGCCTTCTTTTCTTCTTCGTCTTTTTTCTTAATTGCTTCTTCCTTTTTCCGGCCGGAGTCCTCAATGATATTTTTAAGCGAACTGGTTTGTTCGTCTTTTATCAACTCATCAGAAAGAGAACCAAGTTCTTTTTGCAGAGCCAGGATTTTGGCTCGAGCTGTGGTCTTCTTATTGGTAAGATCCGTTTTGATTTCATAAATCTTTTTGCCACTTTCGTCAAGCCTCTTTTGAGATTCTCGTATATCACCAATTTCTTTTTCAATTTCAGCAGACTCTTCCGCAATCTGTTCTAAAAGATTCTTGTGATAGTCAGTGTGCAAGTCGCTTCCACACGTAGGACAGCAGTCATTGTTGTATAAGGTTTCTTTTTCCGTCCGAGTCCTTAATTCATACTGTTTTTCAGTAAGCTGCTTTCCAATTTCTTTAAGAGAAGCCTTTAGGCTTCTCTCGCGTTCTTCCACATCAGCCAGTCTAATATCAGCTTCCTTAATATACGCCTGCACTTTTTGAATGCTTTCAATTAATTGAGCCTTCTTTTCCTCATCGGCAGACTTTAACTTTTCAAAAAGTATCTGTAGCTCATCAGAAGAAGTTTCAATGGATCTTTCCAAAACCGAGATTTCGGTTTCAACATTGGTAATGTTTTCGCGAATTGTTTTGATATGTTCCTTTACGTGCCACCTCATGATCCCTAGCATTTCTAATCCAAAGAGTTTGTCAATAATTAGACGCTTATCATACGGAGACATTCCCAAGAATGACTTAAAGTCGTTAATTGAGAGAGAAACTATATTGTTGAAAATGTAGTACGGCATTCCCAGGATCTCATCCTCGAGAAACTCTTGTACGTTTCTCTTTCCAGCCTGATCATATTCCTTTCCATTGACAGACACACGGAAAAAGTTCGGGGCTAATCCTCTTTCGATTGAAACTTCAACGCCTGCCACCTTTTCTACTACAATTTTCACATACATGTTTCCATTGAAGCGATTAGGTATGTCACGGTTCTTTTTGTTGTCCAGCTTTCCGTACAATCCGTACTTAATAACGTCGGATATAGTGGATTTACCAGCGCCATTATGACCAGTCACCACATAAAAGGCTCCTTGGTTTGGATCAAATTGGATTTTTTGTAGTCGGTTCCCGTATGAGCCAAAGTTCTTAAAAGCAATTTCTTTTATTTTCATTCGGCGGTTCCTTTACTTAGATTTTGAAGTGTTTTGTTGTAAAACTGTGTGGAAGCTTTAAACAACTTTTCTTTTAAAGCATCATTATATGGCAGAGTCTGGATATGCATTTCAATCATTTTCAAGAGATTGATCTCCTCGGTTTCTACTGGTAGATCCTCTTCACTTTCAGACTCAACTGTGGTTATTACATAATTAAGCTTTCGGTATCCACTAAAGGCTTCCGTGAACATAGAAAAAGGGAACCACGAAGCCCATGTAGCATCTACCATTATGTCAACATAATTATTAACAAACAGTTTTTGTAAGTCTTCCATTGATTGCTCAATTAGCCAACCAAGTTTGTATTTTACAAATTTAGGAGAATGCTCATTGACAAACTGTTGCTCCTCCAAATTTTCAAGATCGAGCAGCCAAACGCTTTTAGTGTTTCCATTATCGCTTCGGGTGATCTGATAAGGAGAACCCAGCATTCTTACATTTTTGAATGACTGTGCCCAGTGAATATGACCCGAATAGACTTTCTGGAAATTTTTGAAAGTGTCAACATCGTTCCCTTCTTCTACTCGTTGCGTCTTATTAAATGTAAAGCCTCGTATATCTGTGTGGCAAAATACCAGGTCAGCATAGTTTTCTGGGTTATTTAGCACTTCGGATTCCGCTTCATGTCCATCCCGCCATGGCATCATTAAAGCAGTTCGCTTTCCAAACCGAACCTTCTCGGGTTCTTCAAATACATGGATGCGGGGATTGTTCTTGAAGATTCTTAACGAGTTAATTTCGTTGCTGCTCTTCATAAAGATATCGTGATTTCCTATAATCATATAGATCGGTAGGATTTCCGCAAGGTCTTCAAAGATTTCAATTCCTTTGTTCATTACATAGAGGTTGATCGACTGGCGAGAGTCAAACACATCTCCACAATGAACCAAGACGTCGCCGGGCTGATAGTTCTCCTTCACAGTTGGAATGAAAAAATTGTGAAAGTAAGACTCAATGTTGTCCATCCACTCTCGAGAATTTGATCTCACTCCAAGGTGTGTATCGCTAATCAGCCATATACGCTTTGCATCAATAACCATATTAGAAAAGTCTGTGAATTTTTTTCTTTTTGAATATACCGTACTCTTCATCCATCTCCTTCAGTAGAACTTCTTTATGTTTCACACTTATTTCTCGGTAGAGAACTTCATACCCAATTTCCATAAAGTCTGCCACTGCGATAAATTTCTCCATCAGTCTCATATCCCGAGTCTTATCTAGCTCGGTTTCAAAATAGTAGAAAATTTTGCAAGAATCGCCTTTTGGAATCTTTCGGTTTGCAATATACGATTGGTAAAACGGAGCCGTTTGGAAGATTTCTAGTAGCAGATGCTGCACCTCCATAGAAGTGTATTCGTCCATTACATCAAAACTATCCGGCATGTCAATCCGCATCCTGGGAAACGGTTCGTACTCAATTTCTCCAGTGTTGTACCGGTTGTTAAAGATTTTGTCTTCCTTCATAGTTACTCAGTTATTATTTCGGTTGTAGCATCTTCAGTGATGCGCATATAATCATAGTCGATAAGAAACTTCTTTCGACTATTTTTGTAGCCGTCGTCTCGGTTTGCCAGCAATTTTAGAGTGTATTCTCGATTTGCGTGCATAATTTCATCTTGAATAATACCAAACATGGCATCCACTGTGTGACCTAATGCAGAAGATTCGCTGATGTTTGTGATCGACAGATCCGTTGAACCAAAACCAGAACGGTTAACCTGAGTTGCGGTTACAATTGCCCATTCATTTCTCATTGCCATCGCCCTGAGATCTTCAGCAATTTGTTTGATTTTCATGTACATGTTTTCGGAATTTGGATTGCGCCAATTCTTTAAAATGTTCACATAGTCGAGTACTATCAGCTTGAATTTAATGCCTTTAGTTTCTTCCATCTTCTTTAAGTACTTTTCCACATCGGGAACGCCAGCAGAAGAAGTTGGAAATTCTTTTACCCAAAGCTTTCCTGGAACTTTCAGGCTGTCGTAACCAACGTTGCCCAGCTTCTTTTTCATAGATACACCGTCCTTGGACTTATCCGCATAGTCCCTCATTGAAATTCCAAGAAGATTTGCGCCTAGACGTTTTATGAGTTTACGGTCACGCATCTCGAGAGAGATTACCGCGGTGTTGTGACCTTCACGTACACTGTTTGCTGCAAGATTAGCAAGCCAAATTGACTTACCAATTTTCATTTCACCGATGAAACAGAAAAGAGCCTTTGAATAGAATCCGCCACCTAAAACCAGATCCAGATAGCTATACCCTGAGGTAAAAGTATCTTGTGTTGGCTGCAAGTGAGAATCCGGATTAAAGAAGTCAAGACCTTCGTCAAAACCAAACTCGATTGAATTTCTCTCGTTAACGATTTCCTTTACTTTGGCAACAATTTCCTTGATGTTCTCAGCAGTTACTTTGGTAGTTTTCAGATAGCTGATTACATCAAAAATAGAGGTGTCCAGATTTTTGTATTCAATCCAGGATTCTGTAGTTTCTTTCAGCCATTCCTCCTCGTATTCTGTGAGGTTAACGTCAAAAAGAGATAAAAGATTGGTTTCGGATAGAGTTTCTTCTAGGCCTTGCATTTTGGCAAGTTCCAGAATCTGATGCCGAGTTGGAGCATCGCTATATTTTGTGCAGAACTCTTTACTTAATTCATAAACCTTTTTGATTAGTCCGGATTCAAAAAAGCGTGGATCAACCACGCTTTGAAGTTCACGATTCTGTAAAAGATAGTGAAAGAAGATTTTTTCTAAATGTATGGATGTCATATAAAAGTTATATTCACTTTTTGGATAAGGTTTCAGATGCTTTACATCCAAGGATGTTTTACCACTCGGTAAGCGCCTTCAGTAAATTCCAACCAGCCTTCCTTCTGAAGTTTTGGCAAAGAATCTGCCAAATCCTCTTCTCCCAGGCGGGTTGTGACTTCACGTATTATGTCTTTTGCAATAAATAGGTCTCCAAGCTTTTCTCGTTCGCTTAGAACTGTTACGATTTCATACAAAAGATCAATGGTCGAAGGATAACCATCGACCATTTTGTATACTTCAAGCACGTATTTTGCCTGAAGTCGGTTTCTATCAATTCTCGTCATCTTGTATTAGATCACTGATTTCTTCGTTTTCGATATCTCCAAGAGCGGCTACATTTGGAAGCTTAAACATATTTTGAATAAACTTTTCGTCAAGCTGCTTTAACAATTCTTTGGTAAACACCCGTGATGTAAACAATTCTTGTGGTTTAATCACGTCGAACAGATGAGCAACTGCTATAGTTCTTGAAGTTTCTTTTGCTTCCAAGTAAAACTTATCTTCCGTTCCGTCTACATTCTTGCGAATGATTTCGGTTGCCTTTACTTCAGCGTACTTTGCGTTATCCTCTTTGTAGTATTTCAAAAAGTCTTTTTCCGCAAGAAGCTTTCCTCTTTGAATTCCGCAGTTTTCCCAGCTTAAGAATTGCTCTAGTCCTACATAAGGATTCATACCTTTATAGAAGCTGATGTGAAACTTAATAGGAAGAGGGCGAGCAAAGCGATTCTTTGCAGGCTTTGAAGTTACAATAATACCGGTCTTATTGGCGCCGTCCTCCTTCAAACCAGCTTTAGAAAGCTGTAGAATTACTGATGCATTGTAAATTGCACCGCCGCCACCTGAAATAGTTTGACCAGGTACGTATGAACCGATAGTTGCATACGTGTGGTTGGTAAATACAAAAGGAATCTTTAGTTCTGCCAAATCTGCTGTGATAACACGGAAGAGAGAACGCAGCTCTTGCTGCTTGGTCATATCGCGTTTATCAGAACCGCTGATTGCATCGGAACGTTCTTTTGTAGTTGCCAAGTTACCTAAAGAATCCAGCACCAACATAATTTTAGGGATTGACTTTCCACCCTCCTTCGCCTTCTTCAGCTGGTCGCAGAGGTGAGCAACAAACTGTCGAACTTCAAGTGGTGTGCTTACTGGCTGGTAGCGAAACTTATCAGGTTCAACACCAAAGTTTTGAATTACGTCTTGGTCTACTGCTGCTTCAGAATCACAGTAAATAATGTTGTATCCCATTTCCTGAGCCTCTCGACAGATGTTAAGAGCCAAGAAAGTTTTACCAGTGCCGGATTCTCCAGCCAAGCAGATAGAACGACTATTAGGGATTCCACCGAAAAGTGATCCACTTAGTTGAGCGTTTAGCAAGTAATTACCAGTGCTAATCCATTCGTCAATACGCGAGTACGTGTTATTTGAGATGACTGAGCCTTTCGAGTTGATTTTGGTCAGTTGTTCGTCAAGTTCATTGAATGAGAATTCTTTTGCCATGTTGTACTTTTAGTTTATTTTAGAAGAGTTGGGTTCTCACAATAATCTCAGGTGAGATTGGCGGAAGACCGATTGCTGAAATGAAACGATTCAGAGGTTCGATCAAGCCTTTAGAGAACTGTGTGTCGTAGTCAACCGGTGGAGCAAGCTCAGCCGGGAAGTTTCCAGGAAGGAATGCAAATACATTTTCTTCGCCGCGTTCAGCTTTTGCATAGTAATATCGAACCTTGTCGCCCGAGCGGATGAGCTGATATTTACCTTTCCATTTGGAAGTATTCAGCAAATAGTTGTGGTAGCCTGCTGCGCGGACGTGAATTGGACAGCCTGAGTTGATCACCAATTTCTTTCGATCCTCGGATATTCCTTTTTCATAATCGCCAACCGCAGAAGAGAACGCAACATTTTCGATGTTTTCCATGATAAAGGTTTGCTTTTCCTTCTTTAAGATTTCCGCAAAGGCTTTTAGGTTAAGCTTGTTCTTTTCTTTGAAAATATACTCCAGCATGGTTTTCATTCGAAGACGAATGAACGACGGAGTAGACGACTGAGCAATTTCAACGCCTTTTGCCTTGATCTTCTTTTGAGGTTCATAGAATACTCCCGGATCTTTCCAACGAATATCCAATACGTACTTTTTCTTTCTGAGGAAGATTGCAGAATACGAGATTGTTTCCATCTCAAGATCCTGAATGTTCTCGGTTCCCCATGCTTCGGCATATCGGTCAAACGCCTTTTTGAGGTAGTCTTTGAGACGATGATTGTAAACCCCAAGAACAAAATCCGTTGGATCACCGCCAGCCCAGTCTGAGCCAAACAGCGGTTCCTGAAAAGAAACATACGCGGAATCGGTATCGCCATAGATGGTGACTTCGCCTTTTACCATTTCGGCCTTCGTGATACCAAGCTTTTTATGAAGCTCAGTATCGCGATGCCAAAATTCCTGGAAGTATCGATTGATAGTTTTAGATACAAACTTAATGATGTCCTGACCTTGAAGCGTGATTGCTTCTGCAACTCTTACATTGTAACCTACAAAGTAGGGTGATGCCGTCGCACCATAGATAGAGTTGATGAAGATTTTTATCGCCTGTTCCTCGTTAGTTTTTTCATTCATTACGAGGCTCAGTCGAGCAATTTCAGCCTGTATCTCTTCACGAGAAGAAGAGGCTGGGTCAATTTTACAATGTTTGTATTCTGCTACCATAGATTACTCGGCCTTACCGATGATTGTTTTTGTTTCAGTTTCGATTGATGAGAAAACGATACGGTCTCCTGACAAGTATGCAATTGCATCCTCGCGGTCCAAGAAACCAAACTGGTTTTTGTAGATCGAAATTGAAACATCATCGGTAGGTTGATCGATGTGCATCAGTGAAAGATCGTAACTGCGACCCGTGACCTTCACTTGACCTTTATTTACATCCAGCGTAAGCAACTTGTGGTCGCTATCAATTGTTGAAATTGAAGAGATGCGCTTCTGGTGTTCTTTGGTAAGAACGAAATTGATTGGAGCAGTTTCTGTGTTTGAGATGCGGTCCATCATTTCGTCAGTAATGTGAGTGAACAAACGGAGACTTGCACATTGGAAATTGATTTTCAAGCTTGGGCTTGACAGAATTACCTCAGTACCAATCATTCCATCGGCTGTGTTCTCATACTTCAGAATGAATTCCACATCGGTTTCAGAAAAGTGCTTGAATGCATCAGTCAGCTTATCAACGCTGAAGATTCCAAACAGAATGTTCTGACTTGTAGCAGGTGCGCTTTCCATGTCAAAGATTTGACTCATGTCAATCTTTGAAGACTTTACCACGCTACGCTCAGGTGTGTGAGTTTTGGCTTTGAGATAGCCGTTTTCAATTTCGAGAAGCAGTGTGCTCTCGATTGATGAGAATCGCTTAAGAAAGTTTGTGAACTCAGAAGCTGACTTTACTTTAAAATTGATTTGTTCTGCCATTTTACTTTTTGTTTGATTTTATATTCAGAAGTTAAACTTAGTTTTAGATGATGTCATCAACCAGGCCGTTCTTGCGGCATAGAGCGGAATTCCACCAAATGTCGTGCTTCAAAATCTCGTCCAATTTATCGGGCTTGATTTTGGTGCGGTCAAGATACCATTCTTTCATAGTTTTCATGATATCCTCATTGCTCTTGTAGTTATCCTGTAGCTCAGTAAAGCGTCCCCATGAGGAATCGCTTAGCTCATGAATAAGCATATATGCATTCTTACGCATAAGTCTTCGTGTACCTGCTGTTGAAATAACAGTGGCTGCAGATGCTGCGCAGCCTTCCACAATGGTAACTACTGGAACGGTTGTTTTGATCCGTTCAATAGTATCAGCAATTGCAAAAGCCGAGAAGAGTTCTCCGCCATAGGAATTGATGTGCAACCAAATCGGTGGTGGTGAGTTGACTTCATACATGCTGTTGAAGACGCCAGCCAGATTTTGCATAGAAGCCTGGTGCAATTTTTGATTGAGTTCTAGAGCAGACTCTGGACTCACTGGCGCATAAAAGTAGATGTGATCTCCGTGGGCAGAGATCAATGGATTTCCAATGAAGAAGTCTTCATTACGCTTGGAGTTCCGTGCTGGGTTCTGATTCTGTGTCTCTTTGTTCATTTGATCCATATTGTTCATTGTAAAACTCGTCGATAGCCACTTCTAAATCTACATATGAAGGGTAGTTCTTTACCAAATCGGTTGGCTTAAAAGCCCGAAACTTTTCATCGGTGTCATAGATGGCAACGCCTTCACCTTTGGCATAGTATTGAACAGCAATAAATTTGCGGTCGTTTACTGCAATGTGCCAGGCTACGTTTCTTGTTGTTGATTTTGGAATTTTAACAAGCTTCCATGGCTTGGTCTTTCGGTCAAAGGTCGGGTTGAGATTGATCTCTCGCATGAACTTTACCTGGTGATCTGACAGATTACCTGTAGACGTTTCTTTCGATGACGTGATTCTTCCTTTCATTATTCTTCGTTTGTTGTTTCTGTTTCTTCAGTTTCAAGATCTCCATCCCAGAGTTCAATACCGTCAATCTCGCCTTCATCTTCAAACAGATTAGTTGTAGACGACTTACTCATAGTTCCACGAGCAATGGAGGTATCTACCATAAGTTCAAATTCTACCTGGGCATTATGCAGTTCTTTGGTTTCTGCTGCCTGCAAGTCTTCAAGTCTCTTGATTTCTTTACGTGTGCGTTCAAGTTCTTGCGCATTTAAAGACTTCAGGTAGATGGATTCCAAACGACGCTTCACCCGTGAATTAGAGGTTACTGTGTCAAGGAACTTATCTACCTCGGCTTCCTTCCTCTGCTTTTCCAACATGTACATTAAGTACTTTTCCTTACATCGCATAAATTCCAATTCATCGTTGGCCTCTTGCAAGAAGTGTTCAGCACGCTTTACTCGAAGTTGAGCACGGCGATATTTGAAGTCTGTGATATAGTCCTCAATTCTGTCGTATTCCAGCACCAATCCGTCCTTCACAAATACCGGAGTCTCTGTTACCAACATCTTTGTTCCTTTGTGGATAGCATCGGAAAATGCATTCCAGCCATCAAGGTCGCCAGAGTATCGAAGTAAGATATCTACATTTGTAGAAGAATTGTTAGTTACCTTTACTCCTGGATGGTAATTCATAATTGAATCAAGCTTCTTCAGGAAAGAACCGTACTTCATCAGAGGTGGCAGCTCAGTAACTCGCATCCATCTTTCGGAATCATTCTTTTCTACCACGCCTTCAATCAACCAAGATTTATTGAGACCTTGATAGCGAGTGATTTTGCCATTAAAGCCTTTAAACACCGGCTTTACTTCGGTGATCTTTCCATCCAAGAACTTTTGGACATCGGTTAGACTTCTTGGAAGAACCGTGGTTTTGTAACCTACCGCAATACCAATAATGGTTGTAGTAAGACCTATTGGCAAATCGATCCAAAGTGGATCCCAACCAGTTTCATCGTTACGTGTGTTAAGGAAAGAGTTCTTTCGAATCGTTTCCGAAATGCCCGGAGCAATCTTTACCGATGTATAACGAGCAGCTGATGGTTCTTGCTGAACTGGAGTTCCAAAGAATCCATCACCAAGAAGCAGCTGCTCTGAGCAACCAAAAGGGCGAGCTAATTTGTTGACGGCTCCTGTTAGAGATTTGTCGCCGTGGTGATAACCATCAGAAATGCAGGATCCAACTACCGAAATTGTTTTGTTGAAATTGGAAGGCGCGTTGACTAAAATGAATCTTTGAACATTAGTCAACCCATCGTAAAAAGATGGGATGCCTCGATTTTCCAATACATACAGAGCGTAATTTCTAAAGTTAGTGTTAATCTGCTTTGATATGGGTAAGTTGTAGATCTTTTTTGCCATTTTATTTTATAGCATTTATGTTTATATTCAAAACATTGATAAAAGTTTCAAAGGCTATTAACAAAAAAGGCTCCTACTTTCGTAGGAGCCTGTGATTGCAGTTTGATTGGTTAGAAGTAGAGAGACAAGAAGATCGATCCATCCAAGTTGTCAACTCCAAGATTCAAAGAAGTTGCCTTATCAACTTTTCCATAAGAAAGACCCCAGCCATATTCTGCGCCAAGAGCAACTCGTGGAGCTACATAGTATTGAGCACCCAAGAAGCCACGAACATTTACACCGAAAGCATTTGGCGCCTTTGTTTCAGTAGAATTTACAGTAGTCTTACCGTTTGAAAAGCCAACACCGGCTTCAGCTCCATAAAAGCCTTGCAAGCGACCGTGTCCACGGAAGTTCTGTACGCCAGCGCCAAGAGAAACGCTTGTGCTATTAGTCTTCACAGAATCCTCTGACGTGTTTGTGTAGCCAATTCCAATCTTTACGCGATAAGCTTTGGTATCAGTCTTCATATAGCTACCAGTGATGGTGTTGGCACTTTGATAAGCCATGTTAATGCTATTTTCGCCGTTACCAAGGAAGTTACCAAAGTAGTTCAAAACAGGAGTTGCATCAAAGCCGAGTGAACAGTCACCAGCAGTTGGTAGAATTTGTTTGCCATTCTTGTTGCAACATGCAGCAGGCGTTTCCACTTGTGCATTAGCGACCATAAGCCCAAATACAAGGGCAATCGTTAAAAACAGATTTTTCATTTGATTGATTTGTTTATGTTTGTTTAGTAGTAGATATATTCACTAAACAAAAAAAGTTTCACTAAAAAAGGCTATTGTTAATAGCCCCAGTTTCTACAGATTCTTAATAATCTCTGCCGTGTTTCTTATTGTTTCTTCCACCTGCGTTCGTTTGGAATCATCCATAACAACGGTGATCACTATGTGATCTTTTGACTTTCCGTCAGGCTGATTGTCAAGTACCTCAGCTCCAAGAGGCTTGAGGTCGTTCAAAAGATTAAACGTGTTGAAGTCTTTCTCAACTTTTAGCAAATATCGATATTGCTTTTTGCCTTCGTAAAGAAATTCTATGTAGTTAGCTACGTGCTTCATTGTTTTCTCTAGGCTCATTTTACTTTTTAACGTAGATAGCACCAATGATTCCACCTTTACCAAACACCGTGGCTTTGATAACTTTTTTGTCGGGTGAAAGCCGCGCTTCGCCTTGATACGATTGAGATTGCCAAATGACTTCCCATTTATCTGCATCGGAAGCGTACTTGGCTTTCATTTTGTCGTATTCACCTTTTGGAGCGCTGTCGTCGAACATAATGTAGGCATCATAGTTTTTGCCTAAGACTTTGTCCACTACGTTTTTGCGCATTTCATCATCAGTGAAATTGGAATTCCCGCCAAGAAAAGCGTAATGTGATTCGGCAAGAAAGCTTTCGTATGTGTGTACGTGCTTCATTTCAAAGTCAACAAGTATTTCAGTTTACCAAGTGCGCTTTTGATCTCGTCGCAAATGTTCTTCAATTCGCTATCACCATCTGCAATGAATGCATTAGAGAAAAAGTCCATTAAACCATCAATAAAAGGTTCCACCTTGATATTGTCGATATCGGCAACCGCAATCTGCTTCATGCCACCAAATTTTGGACGACTGTATTTTCCGCTATAAACTTCGATCAAATCATCAAACAGCTCATCCAGCGTATCGTATGTCATACCGAACGCATTGTGTTCTGCGTAGCTTTCAGTTTGCCAGTGCAGTACTCGCAATTGTGCCTGGATTTGTAGCACGTTATTTAAGAGTTCCTTTTCCATTTGCTTTTTATTTGTTTACCCAAGCACCGTCTTCTCCGTATGTGTACACGGCAACTTCAGAATTGTGCTTAACTGCGATGAGCTCCATCGCGTCCCAGTCTGAATCATTCTTCAACTCATCAGCCACACCGGATTGATCGTATTTCTTTAACTTCTTGTCAAAGTCTTTTCCTACAGCAGTGTCAACCACTTGCCATGCATTGTCATCTCCGTATACAAAAGCAGTGTTGCCAGGTTTTACTTGGTCAAACGGCTTTGGGTTGTACTTAACCGCTTCGCTCATTGAATCGCTGATGAAGCTTTCGAATGTTTTTACGTGTTTCATTCCTTTCATTATTTTTACCTTCTATATATCACAGACTATAGAGCACCTTCTAACCACTTTTTGCGCTTCCCAGAATTAAGGCCGAACGCAATATCAATATACTTACCCGAAGTGCGGTCGTTTTTGATTTTGAACATGGCACGTTCCGCCATAACCACTTCCCAGTCCTGAATGCTTAGAGAACCCAGACCCTTAAGGTATCGGACGTTGCTCATCTTGTTTCCAGACTTTTCATAGTTTCCAAACTCTTCCAGCGAGTAAAAGTATTGGCGCTTGCTATTGACATCCACTGATGCAAGAGGCGTAATAAGTATGTTAAGCTTTCCACTTTCAATTACGTCAGGGAACCATTTGTAGAAGAGGTTAATTACCAAAGAGGCAATGTGACCAATGCCATCCGGGTCCCAGTCAGTTGCAATTGCAACGTTTGCAAAGGTACAGCCTTTACCATTTCCTGGTTCCAGGTTGAGGATGTTCATTAGGTCAATGATCTCTGCGTTGGTTCCCAGATCACGAACAGTTCTTGCATTCTTAATCTTACCCTTGAGTGAGTAGACACCGTCGGTTCGTGGATCACGCTTTTGAAGGATTGATCCCATCGCCGAACTGCCTTCCACAATGAACAGGGTTCCTTTGGACTGTGATGGTGGAAAATACTTATCGCTTACTTTTTTGTTGGCAGCTTTCTTTTTGGCCTTGAGCGTATTTAAGTCCTGTTTTAGATTTCGTTCGTCAATCTTCTTTCGAATGTTTTGGAAGATCTCTGAACC
>Ga0315905_10000891_pt1 | contig 32661 bp, 28 predicted proteins | sample LakEriMetagenome_5_FD_203522 | JGI IMG/M metagenome (GOLD analysis project Ga0315905, IMG submission 203522) | Freshwater fungal communities from buoy surface, Lake Erie, Ohio, United States - Buoy 4 MA121 | ecosystem: Environmental > Aquatic > Freshwater > Lake | place: USA: Lake Erie, Ohio... | reverse complement strand
AAGCGCTACGCGCTTAATTGTTGTAGACATTTGTTTCCTTTCGATAGTCGATCCACGGACTATCCGTAGATCGGCTTGAAGCAAGCGAACTTGCTTCTCTCGATTCATCGCACGTGCTGATGAATCAAATTCTCCGCCGTGTATCCGGACGCGGCGAAGAAAACTGGGCAGATGAAATGTCACGTGCTTCATCCTTACGCTTTTCCTGCATTCGACTCGTCAACATAAATTGACTGAGCCAAAATCTGTGTCTTTCCTGCATTCAAAAGAAGTCGAGTTGTGATCGACTTCGGTGTTGCAGAGAGGTCATATCCGCGGGTACCCACGGGAGCGACATACCCTAAAGGTAGGGTTGAGACTAAGGAAATTCTAACGGTCGCAAGGTACTGCCCGTTGGACATACGCTCAAAATCAGCGCTCGTGGCGCCAGTTTCTAGGCTGGCCCAGAAGCCATCCTTGCCGTATGAGGCTCCATCTAGCTTGTAGCTAGTGCCATTTCCATCGACCGTAATGGTCTGCAAGAGCATCACATTCGGTCCACCTGAAGCGGTAATCGCCTGGGTGCTCAATACTGTTCCGGCCTCGGTAGCCATGGGGACATTCTTATTGAGGCGGATCTTGCCAAGTTCGCCATTCTTTCCTGTCACGTTCAAAGCTGTTGGAAGTCCTTCTGCATCAAGGCCTAGCCAAGCAAGCTTGGCACCCTTGATCGAAAGACCAGAGACCATGGTGCTGTCCTTCTTGGCAGGGAATGAAATAGATGGTGATGGGGCAGCAGATGTTGCTTCCACTGATGGCTCAGTAACAACAACCGGAGCATCCTGTCCCGCAACTGGACCAGAGAGTACAGATGCGGTTGGAGCAACAACGCCCTCGTTGCCAGTCATTGAGTTAAATCCTAAGAATGCAGCAAAGACCAAGACCAATGAAAGGGCTGCCTTCGAAGACTTCTGTGCAAGCTCTGCTGCCTTCTTATATGTAGTAGACAACATATCGAGGGCGGTAAGACCACGCTCTTCATCGATAACAAGCTCTGAAAGAACGCGACGTAGAGATGTGCGAGCGCGAGAAACAGTATGGCGCACTGCAGATTCCTTGATACCAAGCTCTGCTGCGATTTCTTCTGTTGAGCGACCTTCCATCTCCCACATAACGAGAGCTGCACGCTCTGCAGGGGAAAGGAGGGCAAGTGCTTGACGAATAATTGCTGCATCTTCTGCAGCTGAAATAGCCTGTGAGTGATCTCCTGAAACCTGCCATGCAGCTTCGACCTCAGCCTGGGCATCATCGATGACAACAAGGTTGGGACGACGACCCTCTAGGCGGAAAAGATCGATGCAGAGGTTTTCAATGGTGCGGTGCAGATAAGAGAGTGCATGATCATTTGATTCAAGCTCAGGGGCTGCGAGCATGAACTTGATGAGTGCATCCTGAGTAATTTCTTCTGCTTTAGCTGAGTCCTTCAATACGCGATAAGCGTGGGCAAGAAGCTCTGAACGGTGCTCTGTGTAGAAAGCACCGAGCTCTGCGACGGTCCACACGCGGGGACCTGCAGAGGCTGCAGACTTCTTAAATGCCACTTTAGGACTTCTTTCATAACCGGTTTGGTACTTCAGTGACACCCGTCGGTGCCTCTATAACCTTCTACGAATCCTAGCCTAGATTGTCGCGAGGAAGGGACAAAACGGACATTTTACACATTTATAAAGTGGGGAAACCGATGCGCTGCCAAAAATCTGCTGCTGGGCTTTATTATCCTGAACTAATTAAAGCCCCATAAGTCTTGCCTGTTTATCGAAATTCGGAACTGTGGAGCGCACCTCTTCAAATGTGCCAGTTGTTTTTATTTCACCAGCTTCCATATAAACAACCATGTCTGCTTCTCGAACGGTCGAAAGTCTATGGGCAATCATTATCACTGTTACGGAGCCCTTTAGGCTGTGGATTGAGTCGGCGATAAGAGATTCTGTCTCACCATCAAGTGCGCTAGTAGCTTCGTCAAAAACAATCAGCTTTGGAGACGTAAATAGTGCGCGGGCAATGCCTAGTCTCTGTCTCTGCCCGCCACTTAACTTCGAGCCTTTTTCTCCTGTTGGCGCATCTATGCCATCATCTAGTGTTGCCACCAAATCCGAGAGGTGCGCTATCTCAAGTGCTTTAGATACTCGAGATTCTGTAGCTAATTCCTTAGGATAACCTAAACTCACATTTTCTCGGATGCTGCCGTTTGCAATCTTAATATCTTGGGGAACGTATGAAATGGCACCAGACCACTGTGTGATTGCATCCATGACTGTGGTGCCTGATATCAAAACTGCACCAGCATCAGGCGTAATTATTCCCAACAGGAGATCCACAAGAGTTGTTTTGCCAGCTCCCGATGACCCAACAATTGCGACTTGCTGGCCTGGTTTTATATGCAGTGAAACATTTCGGAGAGCAAAGTTTGAGTTTTCACTATATTTAAATGAGACGTCCTTCAGAGTAACTTCAGACTTAAAACCACTGTAGGTGAAGTCAATTTGTTCATCAGAGCTTGGAATTAGATCGACATTCGCGCTCAGATTCTCAATCAAATCTAATGTGGGACTTGCTGATCCCAGGCTTCCACGTATTTGAATTGCTCCTTGTTGCACACGCATCACTGCAGGTGCTATTCGAGCTCCTGCAGTAAGAAAAACCGCCAAAACAGCAATTGCTTGTGTCGCATCAGTTATAAGGAATTGAATTGCACAAATAAGTAGAGTTCCAAAAATTACAGATATCTCAATAACGTACTTAGAGATATTTGGAAGGAAAGAAATTCTCGCAAGGGTGTCCGCTAAGCTATATCGCAGCTCACGGATTTCATCTGCATAGTAGTTACGTCTATTTCGCACAACTGACTCTCGGTACGATTCTAAAACTTCAACAATTTTTTCATTACTTGCAATACTGTATTTTGCGTCCAGAAGACCAAGAGCCCTGGCTTTCTTGTGAAGTAGATAATAAAGTGTAAAACCAATTGTGGAGAACATTAAGAATGTACTCAGCGCGACTGAAAAATCGACAACAAATAGTCCGACAGACAAAATCGCAAGCAGTGAAATGTCTGCAATTAAGTTAACTGCGGTTCCTAATACGCCCAATGTAATTGTTGCCACTCCATTTGTAAGTGCATAGAGCATTTGCTGTGTGGTGCGCTCTTGAATAACCAGAAGAGATTGAGAAAGAAGCCGTCTAACTAGCACTGAAGACAATTGGGCTCCTCTTCGACTTAGAAAGAAGAGAACCTTCCGTGAGAAATATACTGATAAGACTGTACGCACAAGCATTAAGAAAGCAGCTGAGATACCTAGTAAACCTACCTGTATTTGCAGGCTTTGATCTGATAGTCCAAGGAAGTCCAGAGCAGTGGCAACGCGACTTCCCGGTGAACGTGACTGGATACCATTCACCGCAAGGGCGCCCAAAATACCTACGATCAAGATCGCAAAAAGATCTAATAAGCCCAAGAAAACTTGCACCCCGATGACTAGTGATATTTTCTTTTTATCGCTTGAAGAAAGAATGCTTAGCGACCGAAGCAATAGGTTATCTGACGGCTTTTTACTCAGTTTTTTTTGATTTCTCCGCATGAGATAAGGATACTTTAGTTGCTTTGAAACCTGGCAGCGTGTGAATGCCATTTGCTAGGAACTAATTCACAAGGGTCTTCCATGTTGACAAACCAAGGTTGTGGGTAGTGCACTTGGGCGTCATTATGCACGGACATGCGCGCGGCCCACCAACTAAAACTTGAATTTGCGATGACGAAGTCTTTCCCATGGCTCATTGCCACGAGACTGTTGCAATCACTTCCATCAACATCCTCAATTACTCGTGTAATTGATCGAAGCTTTTTGGGAATTCGACTAAGTGCCTGAGGCCCATCATCCGAGAAGAGCCAAATCTTATTGTGCCTAGCTGGATTGAAGGCTTGCTCTATAGCTTCCTCATAATATCCGATTCCAGGTATACCAAAATTAGGTTCGGCAACGTAATCCTGAAGTCGGACATGTACCACTAGTGGATTTTCAATCCGTGCAAGCGAAATTAGATTCTCTAACTCGGCACCCTTCTGTGACATGAAAATTTTATGAATTACTAAGAGTGTTTGATAATCCTGATTTCGATGGCTCTGGAAATATCCAATCAAGAGTTCATTGCGCTTATTTGATGTTTTGAGGGGCCACCATCCAACACCTTGATTTATAACTACTCTGACTCGGGACTTAATGTACATTCCTTGGAAAAAACTGCCGCAAACCGCCAAAAGTTTAATTCGGGTCGTTCTGTGACTTTTTAGCCCAGTTCTTAATTGAAGATTTGCGATCTTTGATATCAAGAAATTTCTTTCCCGTGCGCTGATTTCTATATCATCCGGCAAAAAAAAGTCCGTAATCGTGGCATCACCTGAATTCAATACTCTTGGATAACCAACTTTTTGCTCCAAAAGAATAGTTCTGCCCTGAGAATAAAACATCGCGGCCGCTAATTGAAATAGCTGATTACCCAAGCCGCCATTGAGGACAACATAAATTTTGCGATTACGCGATGGGCTTGAGCCAAAAAAGTTCCTAAAAGTTCTTTTTACTACTAGGGAGGGGAAAGAAATGAGTAATCGTACATAAAGTTTTAGCGCTGAAATTTTCCTCGAAAATGAACAACTTTTTAGAATTGTAAGAGTTTGTCGGATTGCAAGGGATAGAGACAGTGTAAGTCCAAATTCTGATTCAGTTGAATTCTCTCTAATGATGCATTTTGTTGATTCAATTAAGCGGTCAATGCTTATTGGATCCTTTGTTAACTGGATGTCTGAATGCCTCACATACCTGTATGTTGGATAGTTTAAGAGAGTTACTTTTCGTGAACGTGAAAAATACCTTGAGATAAAGACTTGATCTTCGCCCATTGGTATGTCTGGAAATTCAATCCCTTGAATACTGGACGTGCTGAATATGAACCTCCATATCCCTGGATTTTGAGTCAGTTCAACGGCGAGGTCATCTAGATGCGGAATAATTTTTATCTGCTTTTGTTCTGTAGAAAGATCTTCATGAAACATTTCGAATTGGGCGATCGCTACATCCCCTTGTGATTTTAAAATCTCATCAAGTGCAATGCTGTACTGCTCAACAATAGGGTAGTCATCGGAATCCCAAAAACATACATATTGTGTTGTGACGAACTTGAGTCCAGCATTGCGAGATGGGCCAGGACCGCTAAACTGACCTTTTAGTAACCGTATCTGAGACTTTCCTTGAATAAGTGATACCAGCTTTGCTGGAGGCTCTAGTCCATCGAAGACAATAATTACACTCAAACTTTCAATTTCGGGCCGTGAAATCCAGAGAGCCAGCCTCTCGGAATCATCTCGAAAAGACGACACAGGAACAATCGCTGTTAAACTCAAGGGTTTGATCTCAGGCACAACTCAATTGTATTGGGTCTATACCCTAGAATTCGAGGGTGGCAGTTATAGATAAGACACTCATTTGTTTACTTGTGATAAATAAAATACAAGAAATGCCCCAATTAGTGCTCAATTCCATACTGAAGTCAACAAGCGAGAATATGCTTGTTGGGTATCTTCGTGAATCTGACGTTTCGGAATTGCCCCATGATCCAAGAATCTCTTACGTAGATATAAGCAGTATGGCTAGTATCGAAGGCGCGTTAAATTCGTCTCGTTATGTTGATTTTTCTCAAGAGCAGTTCTATCAATTAGTGCAGTACAAGTGGGTGCTTCTTGAATACGTGACCACATTGGACTTCACCACGATTATTTTCTCCGATTTTGATGTGTACTGGAATCGTTCTCCGGTTGCTGCAATAAATAGAGTTTTTTCCGAAAATCCTGAAGTGGCGGTACAAATTCAAACATATACTTCAAGCCCCGATAAAGAAGAATTGTGTATGGGGTTCGTCGCCTTCAAGAACGGATCTGAATTCAAAAATCTAGTTACAAGTCTTGCTGAAATACATCGTGTTTCACTGATGCATAAGGCATTTGTCGGCGATGACAACGTGATTTCAGACTACTACCGAGAAAATGAGTCGTTTAGAGGGCGAGTTCGCTTGTTACCACAAGGCACTTTCCCTACGGGAAACTTAATCAATACCTATGCCAGGAAGAATTGCTTCCCAGGTCTCGTTCCTTACGAACCGTTCATCTTTCATGCAAATTTTGTTGTAGGGTCTTCAAAGAAAATTAAATTGCTTAAGACCTTTATCTACGGCAGTCAATTTGGGGAGGAGAATGCAAGAGAAACTGTAAGATTAAAATTAAGTTTGATAATTTTGAGAACTGGAGTTTTTGTGAAGAGGCTATTTAAGTAAAGCTACCAATTTTTTTTCTGTAATAAGTTTAGTTATCAATGCAAACGTGCAACCGACATACAAGCTTAAAAGTACGTCCCCGAATATTTCTAAGTCACCACTAGGAAACGTGAGCCACAGTATTCCGCAAATGACATGAAGAGCAACTAACTCAGAGCTTTCCGATATGCGTATGATACTCAAAAGTGCAATTCCTGAGATACACAGAAAGATGAGTCTGTAATCGGCATTCATTCCTGTGAGATAGCAGCTCATAAATATGGTCGTGGAAAATAGATAAAGTTTTCTCATAAAAGATTTCTCTTTCGAAGATTTTACTTCAATATTGTACTTTTTCAACCACCAGTAACTTATGCCAAAGAAGAACAATACGACGAGCACCCCAGCAACAGAAGAGATATCATTCAACCAATAAAGAGCATCGTATCTCAATAGAAATAGAAATTCGTTCCCCAACCCAAATGTTAAATGCGGATTACTGCTAGAAAAAGCAAATTGAGTAATACTGAGATCTCTCACAATTGAAAGTGAAGCTAAGACAGTTAGACTTGCAGCAGTCGCTTTAGCGAGCTTTCCTTTTGACACAAACACCATTAAAAGAAGCAAAGGTGCCGTGTAATACTTAAACGTCGCGGACAGAAAAATCAGAATTATTGCTGGGATCGATTTTCCTTTAGCGTGCATCCATGCAGACAAAAGCACCATAAAAACTATAAGTGAATCAAAATTTCCACGTTCAACTAATAATGAGACCGGTGGCGAAGCTGCTATAAGGACAGATAAAAGAGTTTTTTTACCGTTACTCATGTCTAGATTTTTGACAATCGTAGTAATTGTTATTGAAATAATTACTAGAAAAACTATTCCGAAGAGTGATGCTTGTGAAGCACCAATATGTAATCCAGATAGTGCCCATAACAGAGGACGCCCGTAAGCGTAGAGCATGCATGGATTACCAATCTCGTACACCTGTAATCCGATACTTCGATAACAATCAGCCGGCGTTAGAACCTGCCATGAATCAAGAAAATTTCCACCTCCCCACCATCCCCAAAAGCGAAGGGTAGGCCAATTGGTTAGTTGCATAAAAATAAAAAAAGCGGCAATCGCGATGGTCATTCTATATTCCTTGATAAACCGCCTCATTTCCACAGGCAGAATCCTCTCATAGTTTGTTCTTCGCGTATTGTAGGAACATGGCTGGCAAAACTAATGACTTTTCAAATCGATGGGTCGAAGTGCACCCCTCGCGCTTTAGTGTCGCTGCAACTCACTTTAGAAGAATCAGAAATACTTGGGGGAACTCAAATCCATTTTTGTCTGGAGATCTTTTTTCAGACGAGGCTGATGTTTCCTACAATTCACCGAAGTTCAGAAGGTTGAAGCCAACGTTACGTGAAATCAAAAATGCCCGTGTCATTTTTTGTCCAAGTGCGGACGTGGAGGAGTTCTTCATCAAGTATCAAGGCTATGCCAGGCCTTCAGTCTTGATATGCGGTAATGGAGATCGGGAGTTTACTGAATTACCGAAACATTTACCATCTTCTATCAAGCATGTTTTTTTACAAAATGCCTACGTCCGGAATTCTTCTTTTTCAACAGCGCTCCCTATAGGTTTAGAAAATCTTCGTTGGGGCAAGAATGGCTTCCCCAAACTTATGCAAAATGGCATTCGTTGGGATCTTCGGCTTCCAAAGATAATGATGGGTCCTTTCGGTCTAACCCATACAGATAGGTTTGCTGTTCGAAAAAACTTTCAATTTAGTACTGAGCATGTTGAAGTCTTTTCATCACGTCTAACACCAAGTCAGCTTTCCAAGATAAGTCAAGGTTTTCGATTCATTGCAGCAGTCCGTGGAAATGGTGTAGATACTCATAGACACTGGGAAACTGCTTATCGGGGATCATATGCCTTTGTATCAAGAGACGACTGGTTAAGAAACTTTGAGCAATATGGGCTTCCATTTATTGGAGTAGATTCTTGGGATGAAAGTGTTGTCGTGAAGGCGATGATTTCTATCAAGGAAGCACCTAAAAACCCGAAAGAGATCCCAGCGTTGTGGTGGCCTTATTGGAGAGCTCAGATAGAATCAAAGCTACATGAAAAGTGACTCAAGCCGTCCGAATTCCTTCTCGGTGGTATGTGCAATCACCCATGGTTTATATGAGCCATGGACAGATATTCTCCATAAGGGGCAGGTGCCTACATGGCTTTCAATTCCGAAGCCAGCCGGGTTTAAGGTAATTCATTTCCACGGAAAAAGTGCGAGTACTGTACTTTCTGCCTACGACAAGCTTCATGAGAAAATACGTTGGACAAATCGCTGGGTCGCGACTCCGCTACGGTGGTGGGATGAAATCTTAGGACTCCCAATAAGGTCATACATACCACGCACCACCGAATCTCAGCATCTAAAATTATTGGACCAGTCAGTACAAATTCAATTTCTAGACATTTATGCAACTATGAAGTGGAAAGATCTAGCGATTCTAGACCACTTCTATCGTAAAACTGATGCGGACTACCTTTTTATGACTACAACATCCTCATATATACGCCCTCTCAAACTTCTGGAGATATTGAACTCATTGCCCACTTACGGCCTTTATGCTGGTGCGGTTGCTTATCAAGGTGCGAAATTTGCAGCTGGAAATAATCGTCTTTTTTCTAGAGATGTCGTAAAGAGAATTCTTCAGGAACGCCGGTCACTTCAATGTGGGGTGATTGAAGATCTCGCATTAGGCAACCTGTGCATTGCATTAGGAATTCGATTAATTGAGTTGCCAAAAATGAATATATGTTCATTGGAAGAGTTAGACTCTATCCGGGACCAGGAGCTTCAAAAACAATTTCATTTCAGGCTAACTTCAGGGACGCGAAGGAACCGTCAAGACGTAAAGATTATGAATCGATTACATAATCGGATAAGGGAAATAGATGGGCACTAGGTCGATACGACCAATAACTCTTAGGTTCGCACGTTGGGCAGGGCCTGTTGGTCAGGAGTCACATTTTTTCCGCGAACTCTTCGAGCGAGCTACAAATCGTCCGGTGGAATTTGTTCAAGATCCCACGCCTATGGTTGATATTCAACTTGAATCTGTCTACGGCGGGGATAGTATTCCAAAATTTCAAACTCGAGCTAGAAGATATGTAAAGTCTCACCTTCCAGGTGGCATAAACTTCGATGACCCTTTGTTTTCTACCAACCAGCAACCAACCGGTCGCGCAAAGTTTCATATTTTTTTCACTGGTGAAAATGAGCGGCCACCTCAAGGCCGTTGGGATGCATATTTATCGTTCGATGTTCATTCCTTCGATGGAAGGAACTCCTACTTGCCACTCTGGTGGATCACTAGTTCAGACATCCTTGTACCAACAGTTTCTCCATACCTGGGGCGCTCAATCACAATTAATCAGATGATGAGACCGCGCGAGGCTGAATTTGAGAAGCGAGAAAAGTTCTGTGTTGCATTCATTGGAAAGGCATACCCTTTTCGCATGCACTCAATTGCCGCACTTTCAAAAATTGGGAAAATTGACGTTTTTGGAGCAATAGCACGAAATACAAGGAAAACGCGGGCTGCTGAGAAATTTGAAATCTCTCAGGAGTATAAATTTGTCTACGCTTTTGAGAATGATTTCTTTCCGGGGTATGTGACAGAAAAGCTTCCCGAAGCATGGGCTACGGGTGCAGTCCCGCTATATTGGGGCTCGGACATCACTAACTCAATGAACCCAGCGGCGTTTATGAACGCAGCTGATTACCCAACCATCGAAGATTTTGCCTCAGCAGTTGGAGAAGTTGCTAACTCCCCAGAAAAGTGGCGGCAAATTGCCCAGTCGCCCTTGATTGTCAATAAACCGTCTATCGATGACGTGATCACCAGGCTATCAAAAATTCTTGAACCTATAGGTAGTAAAAAGTGACTAATTCGAAATCTTTTGAAATTTTAATCGTAAGCCTTGACACAGACACGAAGCGACGCGATGCCTGTGTTTTACAACTTTCGGGATATGAATATGGATTTATATCAGCCATTGATGGTCGTAATCTGGGAAGTACACACCAGGGTTTATTGACTGCTCCTGTAGAAGCGATTTGGAAATCCCATAATCTTGCCTTAAAGCGCTTTCTGACAACTCACTCACATTACTGCCTAATTCTAGAAGATGACTTTTTTATTAAGGACCGGAAGAAGTTTGATAACGTAATGATGAAGTTACTGCAGGAAGACTTTGATCTAGTCCAAGTTGGGTGGTTAACAACTGGGCTAGATGTAGTTTTGTTAAAAATCTACGAAGCAAGCCTTTATTTTGTTTTTAGAGCTCTGATCAAGATATCTGGGTTTTCGCGAAAATTGACCGGAATTCTTGAGAAGAGACTCCGTCCACGAAGAGCTATGGAGGCCCCGAAATTTGCGATACCGGACAGCTTCCTACCGGGAGCTCATGCCTATTTGGTTTCTCGCAAGCTAGCCGAAACAGTACTCACGTTGAATGATCCCACATTTCTTGCTACGGATGATTTCTATGTTGCTTTGTCTAAAATGCGGTCATTTAATGTTTTTCGAACCAGAAGATCCTTTGTTTCCCAGCGTGGAGAATCTTCTGTAGGAACAGATCGGTTCATTCAAAGATAGAGTTAACATTTGTAAATTCATCCAAATGTAGAAGCTCGTCGAATTTGCTTAGTTCACGGTAAAAAGGTTTTGGCATATAGACAACTGCCCGATTCGCATTGGAAGCAAAAAAACCACCCCACCAGGATAAAGTAGAATTACTCATTACAATTCGGGCACTAGTCGACATCAAGACTAGAGCTTTCCAAACTTCGTCATCGCTTCGATCCACAAATACGCAATTCCCCCTCTCCTCAAATATCATTCTCGCTTCATCGATTGAGTCCGAAAGAACTAGGTTTTTATGTTCTTTGCTAAATAACGGTAAGTAGTAGTCTTTTGCTAAGAGCCCAAACGTATCTTTGTGATTATGTAAGTCACCGCGTCGAACGTGGATTGTGGTTTTTGAGAAATCCAGAAAAATTTCTTGCACCATATTCGATTGGAATTTGATATCTTTTTGCAAATTGCTGAATTCGTCACAAAGGATATCTCTGTACTTCATAGGCCACTCCTTGCTTATAAAAAACCCATCTATCAAGATCGGGAAGCGTTTGATCTGGGAGCTCAGTGGAGTCTCAATAAGGATCGGGAGAATTTTTGCGAGCATTCTCAGAATCTTTCCTCCGGAGACCATTTTCTCCCTGATTTTTAAAATCATTCCTAAATCATTACGCACAGTAGAAGCATTAAGGTGAGAGCACTGAGAGATTAACAAATTTAGATTGGTATCCTGGTGAATGTCGTTATGAAATTTATCAGTGAAAAGTTGTATCTCGTGACCTTGACTCACTAGTTCGTGGAGATAAGCCCACTGGAAAAGTTGATTTCCAAGTCGACCTGATAGATGAAAGTATATCTTCACTATTCCCTATTTATAGCTGACTCAAAGTATGGAATAGCTTTTGCCAAGCCTTCTCGAAGTTGAATTTCGGGCTCCCAGCTCAGGATTTTTTTAGCAAGATCTATATTTGGTTTTCGTTGTTTTGGGTCATCACTAGGTAAATCTCTAAAAGTTATCTCGGATTTTGAATTGGTCATTTCAATTATAATTTGAGCTAGCTCCAAGATTGTAAACTCTCCGGGATTGCCAATATTAATTGGGCCTGCTACTTCACTTTCGGTCCAAAGTAGAGAATTAAGGCCTTTAACTAAGTCATCCACATAACAAAATGAACGAGTCTGACTACCATCGCCATACATCGTTAATGGATTGTTCCGTAGTGCCTGTACAATAAAGTTACTAACTACGCGGCCATCATTAAGAGCCATTCGTGGCCCGTAAGTATTAAATATGCGCGCAATTTTTGTGTTCATTCGATACTGGCGTCGATAGTCAGCAAATAAAGTTTCCGCTGCCCGCTTCCCTTCGTCGTAACAAGATCTAATGCCTATTGGGTTGACATTTCCCCAGTATTGCTCGACTTGTGGAGAGATTTCGGGATCACCGTAAACCTCGCTCGTTGATGCCTGCAAGATTCGAGCTCCGGTTCGACGAGCCAGGCCAAGTAAGTTAATCGAACCAAGAATGCTAGTTTTTATTGTTTGAACAGGGTTTTTCTGGTAGTGGATAGGGGATGCGGGACAAGCAAGATTGCAAATTGCGTCAACTTCGACAAAAAGCGGGAAGGTTACATCATGCCTCAAAAGTTCAAAATTCTTATTGTCGAGTAAATGCTTAACATTCTCACGTTGACCAGTATAAAAATTGTCAACAGCGATTACTTCGTGGCCATTGCTAAGTAAGTACTCAGACATATGCGAACCAAGAAAACCCGCGCCACCAGCAACCAAAACTCTCATTAACTCTTCCCCTGTCTCATTCTATTCCCAGACAGAAATTCTAGGCCATGGTTCAACTTTAGCTTGCTTAGCATGAACCATAGAATGAGAATCATTGTTTGCGTCGTTACTAAGGCGTGACCCAAGCGATAATCAAAATCCAATAAATGGTTCATTAAATGTAGACCAAAAAATATCGAAAGAGCCAATCCGATGGATCTAAATCCATTTGAAATCCCACCATAGTTAATTTCTAGGAAGCGAACAATCAAGACAGTCAATAGAATGAAGATGAAGACGTTTCTAGTTGTTTCGATTTCTCTAGGCAAGATCATAAACATTACGCAAGATAATCCCAAAATTGACTTCGTGTGCTTCGAAAGAACAACTAACGTGCAAACTGATAATGGAGCCAAATCGTAGTAGTGCATGTAAGTCATGAATGATGAAGTAATTAAACCAACTACAATTAAATCCGTTGGACTTAACCTCTTACCGTAAACTCCAACGGCCAAAAGTATGCACACAATTATGAGAGCTGAAATCACACTCGTATTGATGTTGCCCCTAGAAAAATGATCTACGAGCCTCCATATCGAAGTTGATTCCCCATTTTCCCCAGAAGCGTTCCCTAAGTTCATTATGCTACGCAACCAGGAGACCTCTAAAATGTTGCGATGAATTACATTAACCACTGTATGGCCAATTAAAACAATTCCGACTGCCCAGAAAACTACCTCTCTCATGATCTTATTCGCAAATAGAAGAAGAATAACAAACACGATAGAGTGCGGTTTAAGATCTAAAGCAATCGCCAAAGCAGTCCCTTGCAAGAACTTATACAGTAACGGCGGTACAACAGATTTTGGGCCGCGCGCCAGAAGAGAAAACGCAAGTAAGCCGATTACAAATCCTGTTATTTGAATTGTATTTACCACTTCCCGCACCGGAGATAGAAATAGAATAAAGCCATAGATCCAATATCTTTTTTCGGTTGCAATCCCAAGTAGGTTCGCAAATACAAAGAAGCCGATAAAGGAAAGAAGTTGAAAAAATTGAGGTTCGAGTGAGCTAGGAATTGGTAAAGACAGCAACCATATTGCGGTTGAGCCGAATGAGCCAGACCTCCAAAGTTGTGTTTCATAAGCGTTCTCTCCGGTTATGAAGGCACGGCCCGCATTCACGTAAAGTCCAAAGTCTCTCGAGCCTCCTAGGCGGTAATAGTACAAAACCGTCACTAAAGAGAAAGTAAAAAACACATAGGATAATCGAAGGGAAATCTTTGGAGATTGAAGGTTAAGTGAAGACATTAGCGATTCGGCAATCGTCTCTTGTGACCCCAAACTACAAGGACGTTCCCAGGATGGCTTAAAGGTCTTTCAGTAAATAATTCTGCTCCCTGAATTCGGGCTGCAAACTCTATTGCCGTCATTGTTCGGTATGTGCTTGGAGTAATGTGGTTGTAAATGACAAATCCTCTCTCGCTCCGAGAAATAACTTTTTCAAAATACTCCTCTTGAAGTTCGAGCGTTAGCTCTGAGTAGGCATAATTACTAATAACTAAATCTCGTTTCTCACTCAAGATACGATGTGGTGAAGTTACTCGTACAACTCCCGGCGCATTAATTGCTTTCAAGTATCGCTCCACAAGCTGGAGCGGTTCTGGTAAGTCCACAAATTCATATTCGGCAACATCAAAAGTATTAAGGATTTGGCCACCTTGTCCGCCGAACCCGACACCTATTTCAGCTATCTTGAAGCCATCAAGGCTCCCGAAGAGAATTTCTAGTTCGCAAACTATTTTTGAGTACCTAAGTTCTGTTGGGGAAACTCTTCCAAGGCCAGAGATTCGATATGTGTAAGGTGACCCAATTTCCGAATGCCATAAGTGACGAAATTCGTTTACCGATTTCCCCAGAAATTCGATCTCTGAAAGTATTTCTCTTCCGGCCAAGCCATCAACATTTTCAAGGATTGCCCTGTAACTCCTACAACTTCGAAATTTGCTGAAGTAGCGGCTGTCTGTTGCGGCCAGCGCACAAAGGGACAGGTAATCATCAAGCTCGGAGAGGCTTTGGGGGGGGTTCGACGCCAAGGTATCCGGAATCTTTAGTTCCCATAATTTCCGACGATTGCGGATTGTGTCTGGAAGCATAATTAGACTGCGATTTAGCTTCATCTCTCACACCTCAAAATCTCACTCTTTTACTTCCGGCTAACGGAAGTCTATCGATTTAATTCACTTTTTCCTTCATTCTTCCGTTTAAACCTAGTACGGAGAAATATTTCTAATTTAACGAGAGGGGAATAACCACGTGTATGTATCTCCTCGTTAACAAACTCACTCGGGCTGCGTGGCCGAACCCCATTCGCCTCTTCCAATATTTCAACCCAGCGTTTTAACTCACTTGCAGGGTGACCAATAATTTCTTTTGAATGAATATGTAGATTAGCAAAGTAATAGTTGTTTTCTCCATCTGAAGCGTGAATTATATTTTTTTCTAAATGCCAAGAAAGACTGCTTGGTCTAATAGGAAACGATGGATTCTCATATCCTGATAACCTCACATTTTCAGTGTGAATGGGATCCCGACCAAATAGGTATTGACCAATTGCGGCACCATCAAATAGCCATCTTTTATTTCCGATATCACTGTCTTTTTTTGATTTACTCCAAGTTGGTAGTTCGCTAATTATGTTTTGGTTTAAAGCCAATCCTAGTAACTTCATATCGTTTGTACAGATACCTGGATTTCTTCTTCCAAGAAGGTCTAACTTCTTTAAGCCAGTCAGCAAGCACTGTATGTTTCTTGAATATAGAATGCTCGCAATCCCTAAATCTTCACTCATGCGCGGAACGGCGATTTCGTTATCTATTTGAATATTGAGGGCTTCTTTTAGAATTTGAGCATCTTGGAGTAGAACATCTGACTCAATATGAATTATTGGCAAATTAGGATCTATATTGCCGTAGAGATTTGAAAGTGCGAAAAGCCTCTCATAAGTTTTTACCCAATAACCACCAGCAATTTTCTCGTTATATCTAGATCTTTGAATTAGGTGTTTGATAGACGATTTGTTCCTTTTTTTCGATACGATTATTCTGCCTGGGAAATCGCTCCAGCGGTGCTCCGAATCTGTTATCAAAAAAAACTCTGACTCAGGATTGTTTCTAATTGCAAACTTTGCAAACGGAATTAGAGTCGGTGATGGGTTGTCACCTAAGTGAACAAATACGATTGCAAATTTGTCAATAATCTTCATAATGTCGATCTACAGGTTGTGAGACTTAACAAAACTAGCTACGTCAACTTGGCAAGATTCCAGGGCGTTTTTTTCATTTGCTAGGACGTATTCCCACCACAGAAATGTATCTTCGATTGCCTCCGCTTGGCTGCGCGCTGGCGACCAGTTAAGATTCGACTTGGCCCATGTTGAATCAAGATCCAATAGATGCGACTCTAGGTTTCTGACATATTTCTTTGGGTATCTAATCTGTAACTTCTCACCGAAAATGTTTTTTGCAGATTTAACTACATCAAGCACTGGAAGGCTAGGATCGTTCGGGCCAAAGTTCACAGAAAAGGGTTCTCTTCTCTCGGTTCCATCTATTGCGGCCAGTAGATACCCAACTATTGGATCAAGCGCATGCTGCCAAGGCCTAGTGCTATCTGGATTTCGAATTTCTACTTCAGAACCTTGAATTACTCCTCTGACAATGTCAGGAATGATTCGATGCTTTGCAAAGTCTCCGCCACCAATAACGTTGCCTGCTCTGGCGCTGATGACAGTTGGTCCTCCGTGAATTCTGGATATTTGAGTCCACGCAGCAACTGCGGCTTCAGCGCCAACTTTACTGGCACTATATGGATCCTTACCAGCTAGTGAATCGCTTTCGACAAAGCGTCTTCCAAAATTTTTATTCTCATAAACTTTATCGGTAGTCACAACTACTATTGTTTCTACTTTATTTGATGAGAAGGATCCACCAAGAACGTTAACGGTACCCATTACATTTGTCTCAAAAGTTTTCGTCGGATTCTCATATGAGGAAAGCACTAGAGGTTGTGCTGCCATGTGAAAGATCGTCTTTGCTTGAGAATCGTTTATGACTTTGGAGACTTTATCTGCATCGCTGATGTCAAAAAAGTATTCATCAATAGCGCCTGTACGCCCAAGGCGGCTGTAGAGTGATTCGGAATCCGCTGGTAAGGAGAGTCCAACCACCTCGATTCCCAGCGACTCAAGCAGTAAAGTCATCCAAATGCCCTTAAATCCGGTGTGGCCCGTTAGTAAAACCTTGCCAATTGCTCCGATATTTCGACTCTGTCCCTGCTTTGCCATGAGTCAACTGTAGTCTTGCCTACTGCAGGGCGGCTATATTGACGGCTTAAAAAAAGGAACTCACAGTGGATTTCAATTTTGACGATGCCATCAAGGCTTTGGTCAGTGAAGCTATGGCAGAAAAACACACTCCAAAGCCCTTCATTCCTGGCACTACTCCCGTGCCCGTGACTGGCAAAGTATTTGGTGAACCAGAGATTGCTGCAGCAGTTAAGGCCAGTCTGGATTTTTGGCTCACTTCGGGACCATATACAGAAAAATTTGAAAGCGAAATTGCCAAAAGGATGGGGATGCGGCATGGGTTTATGGTTAACTCCGGCTCTTCCGCAAATCTCCTAGCCTTAAGTTCACTGATGAGTCCCAAGCATGGCGATCGTGCACTTCGTCGAGGTGATGAAGTTCTAACTGTCGCTGCGGGATTTCCGACCACTGTGACGCCAATATTGCAGAACGGATTAATTCCTGTTTATGTAGATGTTGACCTAGAAACCTATGTTGCAAATGAACAAGCGTTAGAGGCTGCTATTGGGCCAAAAACTAGGGCGATTATGATGGCGCACACTTTGGGTAATCCCTTTAACTTAAGTCTTGTGAAGCTTCTCGCTGAAAAACATAATCTTTGGGTGATTGAGGATAGCTGTGATGCATTGGGTGGTACCTATAACAATCAGATGATCGGAAGTTTCGGCGATCTCTCTACTTTAAGTTTCTATCCTGCTCATCACATCACAACTGGTGAAGGTGGCGCAGTTCTCGTAAAAAAAGCTTCTCACAAGACTATCGTCGAGTCCTATAGAGATTGGGGTCGTGATTGCTGGTGCGCATCTGGGAAAGACAATACTTGCCTGAAGCGATATGAGTGGACTCTTGGAGAACTGCCAGAAGGTTATGATCATAAGTACACATATTCCCATCTTGGCTACAACCTTAAATCTGGAGATATACAAGCAGCGATTGGATCCGCTCAGTTACTTCGACTGGATGATTTCGTCTCTAAGAGACGGCACAATTGGCAATATTTAAAGGATGGTCTTAAAGACCTTACTGAAGTGTTTATGCTTCCTGTGGCAACAGAAAATAGTGAACCTTCATGGTTTGGTTTTGCAATTACGGTCAGGCCGGGTGCATCTAAGTCTAGGAATCAAATTGTTCAGGAACTAAATGCTCTGCAAATTGCAACCCGACTTCTTTTTGGAGGAAATTTGCTTCGCCAGCCTGCATTTATTGGTACTGAGCGTCGTATAGTCGGCTCACTAACGAATACTGACATCATCATGAATGACACCTTCTGGATTGGTGTTTGGCCAGGATTATCACAACAAATGCTTGATTACATGATTTCTTCACTCCATTCAATAATGAAGGGAAAATAATGAAGGCAGTAATACTCGCTGGTGGACTTGGCACCCGTATTTCTGAAGAAACTTCAGATAAGCCAAAGCCGATGGTGCTAATAGATGGAAAACCTATCTTGTGGCACTTGATGAATTCTTTCTCAGCGCAAGGCATTAATGAATTTGTTCTTGCTCTCGGATACAGAAGTGATGTGATCAAGCGTTGGGTGTTGGACCTCAACGACCTAGAGGGAAGCATTCAAATTGACACTCTCTCAAGAAAAGTTACCCATCTAGAGAGAACAATAGACCTAGATTGGCGGGTTACAGCACTAGAGACTGGTTTAAATACAATGACTGGTGGTCGTATTGCACAATGCATGAAATCATTTCAAGATGAACGACTACTCGTTACATATGGTGATGGACTAGCAAACGTTTCGATTTCTAAACTTCTTGCATTTCACGATTCTCATGGAAAACTTGCGACACTCACAGCGATGCGGCCTCCGGCACGTTTTGGTCATTTGGTTCTAAATGGTCATCAAGTTTCGCACTTTGGAGAGAAAAATCAATCCGATGCAGGTTGGATAAATGGAGGATTTTTCGTACTCGAGCCCAAGGTTCTTGATTACATTTCGGGGGACTCCGAGCCATTTGAAACAGGTGCTTTGCCAAGGCTAGCTGCTGAGGGTGAGCTGATGGCCTACCAGCACGAAGGGTTTTGGCAACCTATGGACACGCTACGAGAAAAACAAGAGCTTGAAAAATTTGCAGCTCAAGCCACGCCGCCGTGGCTTGATTTTGCTACTACCCATTGAGTATCGCAGAAGTTAGCTTGATAAACCATCGTTACTAGATCTTCGTGTTGGAGTACTACAGAAACTTGAAACCTAGCCACGCGACTAAACGCCACAAATGCATCTATTTTAATTACAAACTTCAAAAGTATTTAACTCGTTACTAGTGGGAATGATCGTATTTATACAATTTGTTCCTAATTCCTATCTAACTTAAAACCATGCCTAGTTTAACCCTATTTATTGAATTTTTTGACTACTCTTTTCTCATGATTCGAGGAAAATTTCAACGTTCTGGATTCAATTATGAAAAACTCAGGGACTTAGGTCTCTTTCTTTATGCGTCACTTGGGGTCATGATGAATTTTTATGTGACTCTTATAAACGTTGATATTTATCATGAGGGAGATAAATTTCCCTCGGTCATTGTGATGTCTGATGGAGGAATGATTTTTCGTGATGTCAACAACATTTATGGCTTTTTTCAAACACTAATACAACTTCCTTTTCTTGAACTCTTCGGTGCACATCTTTTAGTTTCTCGTGTAGTCGGATTCGTTATTAAACTTTTAGTCGTAGTTTTGTTCGTATCTGTTCTGATGCTCTTCACGAGTCAACGGCTGGCCATATTTTCTGGCGCGACCTGGTTGGTGATTACGCCCTCATGGACAAATTTACTCGGAGAAAAATTCACTAATGGATTCGCGTGGCCAACACATTATGGAGTTTTATTTTTACTCCTTTCGATAATTCTATATCCTCATAAATATTCGTTAAGTTCTTTTCGAACGGGTTTGTTCTTTTTAAGTGGCTTCAGTCTTGCCTTAGCATGGTCTGCAAGGTTAGAATTTTTCGCTTCGTGGATAGCGTGTTTTTTTGTTTTGTTTATTCAGTTTAAACGAAAAGTTATTTCACGCGCTGAATTGGCCTCTTGGACCAGTGGTGGAATAGCTTTTTTCCTAATCTCACTTTCTTGGCTACGCCATAACGGTGCACTATGGGGCTGGTTTGAGCAAACAATTCTTGCTTGGTTTAGTAATCCTCCAGCTCAACCAAAAATGACAGTAATTTGGTTTGGAATGAACTTATTTTCTTTCACCGGGATCGGTGTACTGGGTTTATTATGTTTTTTTGTTTTCTTCTACTTGGGTCATCGAAAAGTTTTGAGCTCTGCAATCTCAATCAGCCTCATTCTGTTTTTTATCTATTTAGGACAAATTCTTCAAGACTATAAAATAGGTGGGTATCACCCTGGCGCATGGTTTTTCGAAATGTCAAATCGTGGGCTCTTAAGTTTTGTCAACATTTTCTTTGCTTTGGGACTTTTTGCAAGCTGCATTGTAATTTACAACTTTCTTTTGCGGAAGAACTCACGACGGAGTTCTGAGCTTGTCATCTTGATTTCTACACTTAATATTTCACTCCTCTCAATGCTCCACATAGTAAACGCTGACTATCTTCACATGTTTATTTTTACCTATGTTTTTTCCTCAGTGTGGTATTTAAAAATCAGTAAATTTCCAGATTTTATCGGTAGAAAAAATATTTATAGTTCTGCAATCGCCTCGATTTCTATATTTGCGACTTTTGCAACTTATTCATTTGCTACAACAGCGATCAAGCCCACTTTTCCATACCGTACTTCGATACTCTCTGGGCTTAGTGACCAGAGCGTCCTAGCAAGAAATTCGATCGATATGACAATGACGACAGTCGCTAAGTATTCAACTGATGGAATTTGGAGTTTTTGTATCTCCGGCTTGCCAACGGTCGCGAGTGGAACTTATGCAAGTAAAGATAAGTGGGTGTGGAATCTTCAGCCTGAGCCTTGGATGGTGAAACGTTGGTCTCAAGTTAGGGTGGGTGATTATATGTACGTTTGTTCACTGTCGCTAGGTGAGCAAAAAATTCTCAACAGAAATCTTCGACAGGGAAATATCGCTCTTATAGAGAACGGTGACGGGTTTACAATCTATCAAGTTAGTCAGGAATTAGAGTGAATAATTCTTTAATCCACCTGTTGCGTATTTCCTATAGAAGCTTTCTAGCTGCTTTTGTTTTCGTAGTTGGGTCCTTAGTTATAATTTGTCAGTACCTCTGGAATCCGGATCCCCATCATGATGGAATCATGTTCACAGCGGCTGTTGGTTTCAATGAAGGCCTGCGACCGAACACCGACTTCTTTGCCCAATATGGACCTTTAGCGCCGATGCTCCAGGGTTTTGGTCTTCAAGTTTTCGGTACAACACTCTTTGGACTTCGTTTTTTCAGCGCAGCTCTCCTGATTTTTACAGGAGCGATGTTCTCAATAAGAGCCTTTCAAGTTTATGGTTTAAAATTTGCCTGCCTGCTGTGGACGTGCTGGAGTCTTACAGGGCCTATGGGTCTCCCTTGGTCATCCGTTATAAGCACATTCTCGATAGTTCTCGTCCTGTTTCTTTCATTCGGATACCGCAACCAGAGATTCATTTTTCGCCCCCAGGTATTTTTGTTTGTCTCGCAATTGCTGATAATTGGTAGCTTGATTCGGATCCATTTAGCTGTAATTGTAGGGTTTATAGGCCTAACCCTAATAGCTAAGCGATCCTTTCTCCCTAAAAGCTTTACTGTTAGGTGGCTCTTATTATCGCTTGCTAACACGCTACTTTTAATTTTTCTCCTTTATAAGTTTGAGGTCCTGGGAGCTTATTTCGATCAATCTTTTGTCTGGGCCATAACTCGTTACTCAACGCCAGCATTAACCCTTACTTATCTATCCGGGCTAATCTGGTTTGTGATTATTCCAGCATCGGTCATGATTCTTTGCATTCTGCTGAACAGAGTCAGTTCTTTCCAAAACAAATTTAAGTATCCAGTACTCTTGGTTAGCTCGGCCACTCTTGCCTCGCTTCTAATCTATGCGAATGACTACACAAATAGGGACACAGAATCACTTTTTGACCCAAGATATTTTTTCATCGAGTTTTTTAGACGCTTCTCGCTCATGTTGGATTACATACCCGTTACGCTTCTAGTCCTTGCGATTATCCTTCCGCTAGTCAAACGACAAAAACTTATCCAAAGACATAATTATTCTAATCTAATTGCTCTAGCGATAGGTTTGGGAGCGCTGTTTCAACTTTATCCATTATTCGACCCCTGGCATCTCTGGTTGATATGTCCCATAATCATTACTTGCTTAGTACTCCTTCCGATCGAATTCAGAGCTCTAGCGACCTATTCCAAATCGCTTGCATACATTTCTATGGTAGTAATACTTGCCCTTGGCGTGAACTTTATCGGGGAGCTAAAATCCCAAACTTATGAGTTTAAATCCTTAATTCTGAGTGGGATGACCAGCTCCAGAGAAGACGCCCGTGAACTAGATGACACGTTATTGGCATTTCAGGAAGTAAGTATCGAAAGCCAAAGTGTCCGCTTTCTTTGTACCGATGGACTTTACGCATCTGCAACACAGAAGTATTTAAGCCAAGGTCCTTTTTTTGTGGATTGGGGTTTAGACAATAGCCCTTTAGATTCTCAGACTCGCTTAATTTTTGTTTGCGATTACACGCGAGAAGCTATTGGCTATTATCTCAATTCCGGGTGGGATAAGTTTTTCATTCTTTCGAGTGGGCATACCAACCAAAAGGGTGAATCATTGTTCAATGCACTCATGAAGAGGGGATGAGATGGAGAATTGGATCATTGTCCCGCTTTACAACGAAGAGACGCGCTTTAATGTGAATTATTGGAATACGATTACGCTTACACAAAATTTTCTTTTTTTGTTTGTTGATGACGGTTCGACAGACAGGACAAATTCAGTGCTCAGCAAATTGAAAGGTCCCAACGTCCATATTCTCAGACTGCCGAAGAATGTTGGAAAATCTGAAGCCATACGTTCTGGTTTTCTCCATGTCATGGCCGAAGGCAAATCGAGCGTTAGCCTTTTGGGTTATTTAGATAGCGATAGTGCCTTTGATGAATTCGAAGTTAGAGAAATCCTTCAAGGATCCGGACGGGTATTTTGTGATCTTAGACTAGATGCTCTCTGGATGTCGCGGGTGAAATTGGCGGGACGCAATATTGAAAGAGCTTCTACGAGGCACTACATCGGAAGACTGATCGCTTCATTTCTTGGCCGTGGCATACCTGAATTCCCCTACGACACGCAATGCGGATTTAAATTGTTCAAATCAACACCAGTTTTGTTCAAAGCTTTCGAGACGAAGTTTCAAACTAGATGGTTCGTGGATCTTGAAATTCTGTGCCGTATTTCAAACGAGAAATCTGATGCGGTTAACTTGCGAGAGTTACCGCTCGAAAACTGGAGAGAGGTGAAAAATTCGAGAATTCGATTAAGATCTTTTCTTGGCATATTTCGTGAGATTCTAGCGATCAGAAGAGATTTGGCATCTCTGGTGAAGGGGGGCAAGAATGGATCTCCGAGAGCTTGAAAATGTGAATCCGTGGAGGCACTGGTATTACATCGCAAAGGCTAGCGCGATTTTGCGGCTATTGCCGTCTGATAAAACCATCTTTCATGAAGTGACAGATGTTGGCGCAGGCTCGACATTTTTTTCTCAATATCTTTCAAAATACATGCCTGCCAGCAAGTTTGTTTGCGTGGACCCCAATTACAGCACACCCTCAAAGAAAATTTCGGATAACATCATTCTGCTTCAAGAGTTTAATGGTCGAGGTACTGATCTATTCCTCTTCATGGATGTGCTCGAGCATGTAGAAAATGATTTGGCACTGCTAGTTCAGTATATTGAAAATGCTAAGGTCGGAGCAAAGGTTTTGATTACCGTTCCTGCCTTCATGTCACTCTGGAGTAATCATGATGTCTATCTCGGTCACTTTCGGCGTTATCGTAGGGCTGAACTTGAGGAATTAGTTATTTCAGCTGGATTACAAATTGAATCATCACATTATTTGTTTTCTTCACTACTTCCCGTTGTTTTTCTCCTTAGGCGATTTGGATTTAAGAAAAAGAATGGTTCGAATATGTCTGAGTTACCTAGAGCTATAAACTCAGTATTGCTACAAATTCATCAGTTAGAGCACCGGTACATAAGAAATCCGTTTTTCGGTTTGTCTATTGTCCTTGTTGCGTCTAAGAAATAATCATCTTCGCTTGATTTATTCTTTCGGTTCTTAAGGGTTTGCAGTTCTAACCAAAACTTTATCAAGTTCTCAGGTTTTCCGTCAGAGTAGCTATCCTGAATTGTGAAGGAAGGTATTATATAAATCTCTTACTCTCAGCCTAGTTCCACGAACGAGTTATCTCTGCATTGAAAGACTATTTTCCAAGGGGAAAGTGAGGTTTTATTCTGATTATTACAGTCGTTTAGAGGTTCTTTCTAGAAAATTACAATATGCTTCGAGTATGAGGATTAGCGTAGATGTTATAACTTCTGCATATAACGAGGAAGAGTGTCTCCCTGAGTTGTTCGCCCGGCTCGAAAAAATAGCACTAGTTGAAGAAGAATACTCTTTTCACTTTATTGTTATAGATAACGGTTCAACTGACCGTACTTGGCATATTATCAAGGAGAGGCAAAAAACCGACGGCCGCTACACTGCGATTCGAATGTCAAGAAATTTCTCTCTAGATGCAGCATTCACTTGTGGCTTAGACCGCGCTACGGCAGATATAGCAATCGTAATGACCTCCGACCTCCAAGATCCACCGGAGTGTATTCCTGAATTGCTGCGGGCTCACGAATTAGGATTCGAGCAAGTTCTTGTCAAAGTAGTCGATCGTGGAACTGTGCCAGCGCTACGAAGATTCCTTTCGAATATTTTCTACCGTTTAGCGAATGTGATGACGGGTGGGATGCTCCCAAAATCTGTGAGTGATTTTCGGTTAGTGAGCAAGAAGTGTTACGAAGCGATACGATCATTAAGAGAAAGTCATAGATTTCTGCGAGGACTTGGTTCATGGGTGGGATTTGAAACTACATATATTGAAATAAAAAGACCACCAAGATTTGCTGGAGAATCAAAGTGGTTAGGAGTGTCGTTAGTCCGTACGGTTCTGCATGGTTTTCAGAGCATTTTTGCTTATAGTTCTCTACCTCTGGCTTGGGTTTCAATCTTTGGCGTGCTGATGTCGTTGACATCCGGAATTTTGTTAATTGGCTTAACTCTTTCGTGGGTTCTTCTTGGTGTCCCATTTGCTGGTTTTGGAAGCATAGTGGCCACGGTTATTTTGTGTTTTTCGATTACTATATTAATACTTGGAGTGATCGCACAGTATATTAGTTTGATTTACGAAGAAGTGAAACAAAGGCCGCTATATTTAGTCGCGGAAGACCTTACTGACACCCGATTTTAGCCACTTTGCCCATTTCTCGATCCCATGGCTAAAGTCTGTTGCCACCGCGGTTGGAACATCCTGTGGTACGTAATTATCTTTACGACTTACCTGCGAATCCAAAATCTCAACGTTGACGCCAAATTCATTTGCAACCACTTGCGCAACGCTTAGTAGGGTCATTGAATCGTTGGACCCTATCTGTGAATACTGAGGTTTCATCATTAAAGACTGCCTTAATATCTGTTTGATCGCATCCGTAGGAAATAGATAACTCCTCAGATTTAGAGGATTTCCTTTTACAGGGATCGGCTTTCCTTGCAATCCGCAGCGCATAAACTCAGCAATGGCAAAATGTCTATCGAGTTGCAAACCTGGACCATAGAATGTGAAAAGCCTCGGATTTCTTCCCACAAAATGCTTTTTTTTGCTCTCAGAGACGGTCCAGCGCTCAAGCTCCAACTTCTCAAAAGTGTAAGGGTCATTGCTTGTTATTTGAACTTCGTAGTCTCCTGGGATCTTGTCCAATTGACGAGCAGTGGGTAGGTATACACCCCCACTGCTTAAATGCACAAAAGTAACTAATTTAGTGGGCATCGCCGAAACAATTTGTTCAGGAAGTGAAGTGATACTACCGTCCGTAAAATTTCTTGTTTGATTACTAATTGAAGTACTGGTCGCAGCATAAATCACTATGGTTCGATGCATTTTAAGGTGTGAAAAGTTCGACGCTGTAATTGAACTTGATAATACAATTTTGCAGTCGGATAATTTTGGAATCTCTCCTAATTCGCCCAGCTTCCCAAGATCCCGAACTACCAGGGTCAGTGTTCCCTTAATTATAGAGTTACTCTGTAGGTAAGCTAAATAAGTCGACAGCCACTTACCGAGAAACCCGGTAGCCCCGACTACGATAAAATCGACTTCTTCCAACTCTTGGAATTCCATCGTGAAAGAATTTGCCAAAACTTCTAAATCAACGATTGGGATAATTCCGAAATCATTCATTTGCAAAGTTGACTTGCTAAAAATATTTTTTCTGCGGTTAACCCGTATTGAGCGCGGAGATAACTCTGTGATCCAGAAAATTCTGAATTTACGTCGGCAATCCCAAACCGCTCGATACTGCAACTATTCCAACCAAGATTCTCCGCTACCAGAGATCCAAATCCTCCACGTAATACGTGCTCCTCAATGGTTATGATTTTTAAGAATTTGTGTAATGAAAGATAGTATTTGATCGTCGATAGATCATAAAAGCTCAGAATTGTAGGATTTTTATCTCCTAATAATTCCCGGAGCTCGATGGCTACCTTGAGTATGCTCCCGGTTGAAACAATTGCAAAACTTGGATCACCTTCCAAAACCGACATTCCAGATTTAGTGTTATTAAAAGAAGTGGTAAGTTCGGGTTCACCACCTTTCCCGAGTCTTACGTATTTGGGGCTTTGGTTTTCGAGCACAAGTTTGATCACGGCTTTTGTCTCTGAAGGGTCTGCGGGTGAGAAGGTCTTCATGTTAGGCAAACCTGTCAATGCGCCTAGATCTTCGATTAGGTGGTGGGAATACCCTGCAGTTCCGTATGAAAACCCTGCACCCAATGCCACGATCGTGACATTTAAGTTCATATAAGCAACATCATTACGAACTTGCTCTAGGCATCTGAATGTTGGGAAGTTACCAATGCTATAGACAAACGGTTTATATCCACTTGCGGCCAGCCCGGCTGCGGCGCCCATCATAGATTGTTCATTAATTCCAAAATTAATAAATTGATTGGGCAGCTCTTGCTGAAAAGAATCCACAACACCGTAACCCAAATCTCCAGTAAGAAGGAGAATACTTTCATCATTTTTTGCTTGCTTTAATAGTTCCCCCACAAAAGTATTTCTCATTTGGCCCCACTTTGAATCTCAAAGGTGGCACTGATCAATTCTGATTCTGATGCGGATTTATAGTGCCACTCTATTGTGTTTTCCATGAATGAAACACCTTTACCCTTAACTGTATCTGCAATCACACAGATAGGTTTATCTGATTTTGTATAAATTGCGTCATACAATTCACTGAATACGTGGCCGTTAGCTACGCGTGTTTCCCACCCGAAGGAATTCCATTTTGCTTCTATAGGTTCCAGTTTTAAAGTTTGTTCTGTAAAACCTAAAGACTGAATGTGATTTCGATCAATAACAACGATGAGATTTGTCAATTTTTGATGTGCTGAAATAAGCGCAGACTCCCACGTTGTGCCTTCGTTCAATTCACCATCTGACATAACAACGATTGTTAATTCTTCTAATTCTCGCTTCTTTTTGGCGAGTGAGAGTCCAACTCCAAACGGTAGACCGTGTCCCAAAGAACCTGTCGAAAGCGGAATATGAGAACTCGCATGATGATTTACGTGTCCATAGATACTTGACCCATCTTCACAGAAAGAGCCTGATTCGGCATCGAGTACATTGAAAACTTCTAAAGTTGCATATAACGCAGCTGCAGCGTGACCTTTGGAAAGAATTACGTCGTCATTGTTATTTGATCTGGAGTTAAACTTAACCGTAAACAAAAGCGCGAGAATGTCCATTACGGACATGCAAGATCCAATATGAGAGGCCCGAGCTTTTGAAGTCATGTTTAGAGCAGAAATTCTTGCTATTCGGGCAGAGTTTTCTGCTACTTTTATCAACTCTTCCTTGGAATCATTTCTTGAGGGCATTTTTAGTACACCTTCTCTAAGATCAAGAGAGGTGATTGAATATTACAAAAACCTGTGTCCCACCGATGCACAGGCTAATCGTATCGTATCGGGAATCTGAATGAATGTTTAAGCGGCTTTCAAGAAACAGAATCCTTTTTGAATCGGTGTTCTTTACCTTGGTCTGCGTCGTCTCTGACTTGAATTCGGACGAGGTTTGCGGGTTCCACGGTTTGGACCCTTGTTCTCAACAATTGGAGCAACATAAGGAATACCTGAAGGCTCTTGGGCTCCAGTGATTCGCATCAATTCTGTGCTGAGTGAAGTTACAGAAACAGACTTAGGTGTGACACCAGCACGAGAAGTAAGTCCTGAGACTGACTTCTGCTGCTTTGATGTTGTAAGGGTAACAACTGCACCTGATTCGCCGGCGCGGGCTGTGCGGCCTGAGCGGTGTAGGTAATCCTTGTGATCTTGTGGAACATCAACGTGCACTACAAGTGAGATTCCATCAACGTGGATTCCGCGTGCTGCAACATCTGTCGCAACGAGTGCTGCGTTTGCTGAGTCTTTAAAGAGTGCAAGTGTGCGAGTACGTACTGCTTGTGACTTGCCACCGTGGAGTGCTCCGACTGGAACACCTGCGTGAGCTAGCTTGTCGCAGAGACGATCTGCACCACGTTGTGTCTTTACGAAGAGAATGGTTTTTCCGTTACGGGCTGCGATCTGTGCAGTGATGTCATCCTTATCGCCTGGGTTCATTACAAGGATGTAATGCTCCATAGTTGATACAGATGCACGATCGTTTTGAAGTGAGTGTGTCTTTGGGCTCTTCAGGTATTGCTTGACTAGTGAGTCAACACCGCGATCAAGAGTTGCTGAGAAGAGAAGACGTTGTCCATCAAGCTTTGCTTGATCAAGGATTTCTTTAACGACTGGAAGGAATCCCATGTCTGCCATCTGATCTGCTTCATCAAGAACTGTGATCTGAAGTTGATCTAGTTGTACTTCGCCCTTATCAAGAAGATCGATGAGACGTCCTGGGGTTGCAACCAAGATTGCTGTTGCTTTGCGCATCGCAGTGATCTGCTTTGCATAAGGCATTCCACCTGCGATAACAACTGATTCGTGGCCGATAGCGCGAGCAAGTGGGCGTAGAACTTCATCGATCTGCTGGGCTAGCTCACGTGTAGGGGTTAGAACAAGTGCCAAAGGCTTGTGTGGCTTTGCCTGTTGTCCGCTGATATTTGTAAGCAAGGCAAGGCTAAAAGCAAGGGTTTTACCTGATCCGGTCTGTCCGCGACCAAGAATGTCGTGGCCAGCGAGAGCATCAGGAAGTGTTGCGATCTGGATTGGGAATGGGTGTGTGATTCCTTGAATGCTTAGAGCATTTGAAAGTGCTGGTGCAATACCAAGATCACGGAAAGTTGTTGTTACCTCTGTAAGAGGTGTTGCATCGATGAGGTTGGCATCTGCAAGGTTTGTTGAGATGTAGGTATCGTCTGCACCGAAATCAACTGCAATATTTGAATGTGTCTTTGAAGCGCGACGATCATCACGAGCAAATGCTGGTGAATCATTGCGGCGATCACGTGCTGGCTTCTGTGTTGAACGTGGCTTAGGTCCGGGGATGAACTTCTCACGCTTTTGTGGAACGAAGTTTGGACGACCATCACTGCTGCGAGCTTCTTTTGCTTTTACAGCTTCGCGACGTGTTGTTGGGCGACGATCTGAATCTGCTGGACGTTCGAATTCACGGGTAGCGCGAGTATCGCGATCCTTTACAAATCTTTCAGCGCGTGATGGTGGCTTAGGTGATGTGCGCTTTGCAGGGCGCGCATCACGGGTTGGACGATCTGTGCGCTCTGTCTTTGGTGCGCGATCTGTGCGCTCAGTGCGTGCTGGACGCTCTGTTCTTTCTGAACGTTCTGTGCGCTCTGACTTTTCAGTCTTTGGCTTTGGTGCAATTGTCTGTTGGAAGCGTGATGCGCGAAGTTTTGAACGCTCGAGGTTACGAGCTTCCTTCTTCGAAACTGTTGCTGGATCAATATCTGTGTAGCGACGTGTTGGACGCTCTGACTTTGGCTTGGTAGTTACTGCAGCAGCTGGCTTAGTTGTGCCGCGAGCTGGTGACTTGGTAGGTGCAGCGCTCTTGCGGGCTGCCTTCTGCGCGGTTGTGTGGCGTGGCTTGCCTTTGGCAGCACGACGAGCTTTTCCGGGCGCAGTGGTACGTGTTTGTAGAGTAGACATGAAAAATGACACCAATCGAGACGACAAGCGCGTCTCGGGTATGGCCACGAATGGGCCAGGGTCTTGATAAGACTCGCAAGTAAGTGGCCTATGTGGCTCACTTTGGGGGGAAGTGCATCGATGCGGGGTGCGTCGATGGGTTAAGGATACCAGCAAAAATGTGGACGAAAATCCATCCTAGAAAACCCGCGAGGTGGGCTTTACATGGAGATTATGGTTTCCTTTTAGCAAATATAAAAGCCTCCGTTGCATATCTAGGTTGGTCTGTCACTCTGTTAGACAATAGAAGTAAAGGTGCTCGGCGGCTCAAGTCAATTATTAATTTTTTGATAATGCCAAGTTTGGTTCCTGGTTGAAAGTGATAATTAAGTAATGGATTTTTGTGCTCTTTCTCTGTTAGCCAGGTACCGAGCAGATGTGTCGCAGCATAGTAGCGTTTAGAGCCAATCGATCCAAAGGAAAGTACCTCAAAGTGATTTTTTTCTAAATTCTTTACAAGATACTCTGCTGCAAATCCCGCAGAATAGTAGTCGGGAGATCCGTGAACACAATTACTCATTGGAACGTTTAACCAGAGAAAACCATTATTTTCAGTTAGCTCCTTTAGATTCAGAAAGAAATTTTCATGGTTCCACACGTGTTCCAAGACCTGCGAGCAGAGAACTAATTTTCCCCTAATTGATTGGCTAGTAAGAACATTTAGATCTAAATAATGAAAGTTAGAATCAGTTTTTTCAATTCCTAGAAAGCTAACCTGCATCGAACCGCCAAGTGATCTAATCAACTGGTACTCGGGGTCTTGTGGGGTACCACCAACAACTAGGCAGGACGAAAAATCTACGTTTTCACGCGATATTTCGATTTGAAATCTCTTGAGAACTTCCCACCTCATTAATTTCTCACCTTCAGTTTTGGTTATTGGGCTGGCAACACATTCGCTAAAGAGTAATATAATTGAGAGAGACACTTGCAAGATTTGAGTCTGGGGCCTATTGCGCGTCTTGTGTATATCCACGAATAAGCCCTGATCTTGATGAGATTCGCAGGTAACTGGCCCGTATCCCTTACATTTGAGGTCAAGCGCCTCAATGCGCCATTGGGTTAAGAATAGTTGGATAGTGATAAAAGTAGAACGTGATAAAAATAGAACGTGATAAATATTGTCGGAAATGGGAAGCAGGTATAATTTTCAATCATGAAGGCCATTTTTCGAATGATTAGGTCACTCTTGTTGCTCAGGCGCCGCAAAACATGGGGTCCTTTCGTTGAGGCTGCTGAGATCTCAGGCTTTGACCACGGATTTACAATAAGTTGGAGTCAGAAAGCCGAGGACATTGCCTTACTCAGCATATTTGAGAATCAACAATCTGGCACCTATTTGGATATCGGCGCTCATCATCCGACAAGATTTTCGGTAACTCGACATCTCTATCAACGCGGATGGCATGGAGTTAATGTCGATGCAAATCAAATGCTCATTAATAATTTTCTTGAGCATAGGACTCGTGATATAAATATCTGTACCGCTGTTGGAAATCAGGAGTCTTACGAGTTCACAGTTTTTGAAGAATCTGCGATATCCACCATCAATCCAGAGTGGAAGATGAAATTTTTGTCAGAGAATAATAAGGTGGCGCGAATAGAAATCGTCAAAGGTCGTACTCTCCGTAATCTCTATGATGAGTACTACTCCACCACACCTGTAGATTTGCTGACAATTGATGCAGAAGGCTCTGACTTGGCTGTTCTTGAGAGCTTGCATTTTGAGTCGCTAGAACAAAAACGCTTACCTAAGTTCATCATGCTTGAAACTTCACCCCCAGTGCATGCTTCCCTAGAAATGTCTTCGGTGCAGTTAGCGATGGGCTATGGCTATGTACCGTGGATGGTGTTACCGATGGCAACCATTCTAAAAAGTGGCAACTCTTAATCGCGTATAAACGGAATTAAAATCTCCCAAAACCGCCTCCGGGATTTGAACCTGGGACCTACGCATTACGAGTGCGTTGCTCCACCCCTGAACTAAGAAGTTAAGCTATCAATCCAGTACGACTGAACCGTTTGGAGTGCTTAAGTGCACTGCAACGATTCCGTTATCGCCATCATTTGCTGATGGATCTACCCAATCAATGGTGACTTCAGCGAGCGCGCCAAGGATCTCGGCCTTAAACC
>Ga0315905_10000890_pt1 | contig 32661 bp, 34 predicted proteins | sample LakEriMetagenome_5_FD_203522 | JGI IMG/M metagenome (GOLD analysis project Ga0315905, IMG submission 203522) | Freshwater fungal communities from buoy surface, Lake Erie, Ohio, United States - Buoy 4 MA121 | ecosystem: Environmental > Aquatic > Freshwater > Lake | place: USA: Lake Erie, Ohio... | reverse complement strand
GTGCCGGGGCTGGCGGTCAGCGCCAATGTCAAAAGCGCGACCGACAGCACCAGCCGCGCGGCATCGGCCCCAAGGATCAGGCGGCGGTGATCGTGGCGGTCGGTTAGCACACCTGCGGGCAGCGCAAAAAGCGCCCAAGGCAAATGCCGCGCCGCCGCCACCAGACCTATGAGCAAAGGATCTTCCGTCAGCAAAGTGGCCAGCCACGGCACGGCAACCGCGATCAACCCGTCACCCAGATTGGTGGCCAAGGCCGACGCAAACAATAGCCGGAAGTTTCTGTTCACCCAAAGACGCGCGCTCATTCTGCGATCTTCCGGGCGTGGCTTGGCATCGTCAACCAGATGCAGTCTCGAGTTGTGACGCAAAAACCATGATTTCAGGACATTTGATTTACATCAATTCGCAGGGGCGGGATTCCGTGGTATACAATGCTCACCTCCCTGTTGGACTTCGCCCGGCCCCGTTTGGCCGGGCTTTCTTTTTTCTGGCTGGGGCGGCATAAGCGGGCGGTCACCAAGGAGACCGCCATGCCCTTTACCCTTGCCACCTGGAACATCAATTCTGTCCGCTTGCGCGAGGGGCTGGTGGCCAAACTGATGTCCGAGGAGGCCCCGGATGTGCTGTGCCTGCAAGAGGCAACCTATGCAATATAAATCAATATGTTAAAGAATTTTTTCACTAATTTTTGTTGCTCTAATTGCCTTTTTTCTCTATCCTGATGCTCAATTTATGCTCTGAGGAACGAGGACGAGATTGTCGAAGAAATCCGACAAGGTTGACGTGCATACTGGCAAAGACGGTCAGCTCAAGATCTATCGCCGCATCGACCACGAAACGGGCAAAGTTGGGTGCATCTGGTACTTCAACATAGCCATTCGTGGGCAGCGGCAGATACGTTATCGGTCGACAAAGACAGATGACCTTCCTCGTGCGATGACAATCGCAGATGCGGAGTACGCTAGAGTTGCAATGCGCGTCGCTTCGGGGGTCAATGTTGCATCATTTTCATTCAAGCGTGTCGCTCAAGAAGCTCTCGCCCATTATAAACGGCTCTGTGAGGTTGGTGACCTCCCGGTGCATCGGTTCGAAAGGCTCAGACGCACACTCGAAAACATTTACATCCCCTACTTTGAAGAATGCCAATCAAAAGATTTTGTTGAGATTAACGCATTGGACATCGAAGACTTGGTGCTCTGGCGACGCAGCAAGGGGCAGATGCACAAGACCAAGAAAATCGATGGAAAACCTTTGTTCTTGCCCACCAAACCTTCTGCGCCTGCGACCATAAACGTTGAACTACAGATGCTTCGAATGGTCTATGCTCACGCCGTTAAGCGCCAACTAATTCTTGCTGGGCAAGTTCCGCCCATCCGGTCTGTAAAGTCGCGGCCTATGGATACACGACGCCCGCATTTCACCATTGGTGAGTGGTCGAAGGTAACAAACTACCTGCACTACCACTACCTAAACGAAATCCCGAAAAGTGTCGGCAATTTCAAGCGATTGTATGAGTTCTACCGCGAACAAAACAAACATCTTTGGTTAATGCTCGCACATTCGATGTGTCGTGTGGGTGAGATGCGGCAACTACGCTGGGGACAAATCGAGTTTCGCAAAGTGCGCGATCCGCGTCGCGATAATGAGTATGTCGAACGCGTCATCCTCCTAGTGAACGGCAAGACAGGGCGCCGATCCGTTATCTGCCAACCCTACGCCAAGCTCGTCATCCGGCGCTGGCAGGACATCTGCATTCAGTATGGGGTGCAAACGGCGCCCGGTGCATTTGTGTTCCGGCATCCACACTTCACTAACAAAGGCAAAGACTACATCGACGAGCCCATCGATACCACCAACCAAGCATTTCAGGTAATCCTGCGGCGCTTAGGGCTCGAAACTGATGTTGAAGGGCGCAGGAGGTCAGTATACTCCATCCGCCACTCTGCCATCACTTGGGCTTTGCAAGGTAACGTAAACGCTCTCTCTGTGGCAAAGAATGCGGGCACGGGTCTGGACATGATTCAGAAGTTTTATGACCATTCGCTTTCAACTGACTATATAAGCGAGCTCACCAAGTTCGACGTAACCGGCGCTGATGACCGCTAGTCGGCTCCAGCTAATCGCCGTTCATTCTACGCCCACAGCAACATATTGATCGCGTAAGTGGTAGTGTAACCGCTCTGCGCTGCGCTTTGATCGCATGAAGGTTCACAAGGCTCAGTTCTCAGAGCAGATTATCCGCCTAAACGACGCTGTTCTGGATGAAAATCAACAGCCTTTTGGGCTTTGCCGTCGCGCGAGCCTCACGACGCCCACGCTGAGCAGTTTTGACCGATTCCGGGAATTACGCCGCGTCCCATTCGCCTGCCCCGACCCTTTGACCAAAAGGTCAAACCCTTAAAGCATGCCATTTTCCTGTGCCGTGGCTCACAGCATGACGTTCTGCGCGGCAAATGCGGCGCAAAATGCCCGATTGGCATGCAATCAGCGTGCATGCTAAAACGCGACAATAAGTGAATTGCAAACGACCTTTGCATTGGCTTAAGTCGTAAGACAGAAAGTGCAGGACAGCTGCCGGACAGACGGGGAGATTGACTGGGATGACCAGCCAGAACGACGCTTTCGTCGCATTTGAGCACGTGCAGAAAAGCTATGACGGGATCTCCCTCGTCGTGAAGGACCTCAACCTGTCCATTGGCAAGGGTGAATTCCTGACCATGCTCGGGCCGTCCGGCTCGGGTAAGACCACCTGTTTGATGATGCTTGCAGGCTTTGAGACCGCCACGAACGGCGAGATTCGGCTGGATGGCAAGCCGATCAACCAAGTCCCGCCGCATCAGCGCGGGATTGGCATGGTGTTTCAGAATTATGCGCTTTTTCCCCACATGACCGTCGGCGAAAATCTGGCCTTCCCACTGGAAGTCCGCGGCATTGGTAAGGATGAGCGCGAGACCAAGATCAAGCGCGCGCTTGACATGGTACAGATGGGGGCCTTTGCCAACCGTCGCCCATCGCAGCTTTCGGGCGGCCAACAGCAGCGCATCGCCTTGGCCCGCGCCTTGGTGTTCGACCCCAAGCTGGTCCTGATGGACGAACCGCTTGGCGCCTTGGACAAGCAGCTGCGTGAGCACATGCAGTTTGAGATCAAACACCTACACGAAAACCTTGGCATCACCGTCGTCTATGTGACCCACGATCAGGGCGAAGCCCTAACGATGTCGGACCGAGTGGCCGTGTTCAATGATGGCCGCATCCAACAGCTTGCACCTCCGGCGGATCTGTATGAACGCCCCGAGAACAGCTTTGTCGCCCAGTTTATCGGTGAGAATAACAAGCTGATGGGTACGATCGAGGAACTCACGGGTGACAAGGCCCTTGTGCGCCTTACCACGGGAGAGTTGATCGACGCCACGGCCGTCAACGCCAAACAAAAGGGCGGCAAGACGCTGGTGTCGATCCGCCCGGAACGGGTGGAATTCAAACCCGAAATAATGCCGCCAGGCGCCCATATGATCGATGCTGAGGTTCTGGAAATCATTTACATGGGCGACATCCTGCGTGTCGTCTTGCGCGTGGCGGGTTCCGACGACTTTGTCATGAAGATGCGAAATACTCTGGGGCAAACACGCCTCAGCCCGGGACAGAAGATTCAGGTGGGCTGGCATCCGCAGGATGCGCGCGCGCTTGATCCTATGTAAGGCCAATAGGCCACCGCCCGTTCTGCAGAGGGGCGGAATAATCTGACCATCAACTGGGAGTTAACAATGAAGAAACTTCTTATCCTGTCCACCGCGCTGACCAGCTTTGCCTTCGCGGCGCAAGCTGACGTCACGGTGATGTCGTGGGGCGGCGCTTATGGCGAAGCTCAAACCGAAGCCCACGTGAAGCCTTGGGCTGCTGCGACCGGCAATGCCGCCATCATGGTCGACAGCGACAACCCCGCCCCGGCCGTAAAGGCCATGGTCGAGGCTGGCAACGTCACGGTTGACGTCGCTTCGCTGGAATATGCCGACGCGATTCGCCTCTGCGACGAGGGTGTCCTCGAGCCGATCGATGCGGCCTCCTTGCCCCCGGGCAACGATGGTGTGCCCGCCGCCGAGGACTTCCTCGAAGGTGCCGTCACTGAGTGCGCTGTGTCGACCGATATTTGGTCTAACGTCTACGGCTATGACACCACCAAGTTCGCAGCTGATGCAGCCCCCACGACCGCTGCCGACTTCTTCGATCTGGCAAAGTTCCCAGGCAAGCGCGGCCTGAAAAAGGGTGCCAAAGCCGTTCTGGAATTCGCGCTTATGGGCGATGGCGTTCCCGCTGCCGAAGTCTACAATGTGCTGAACACCCCCGAGGGCGTGGACCGCGCCTTTGCAAAGCTCGATACCATCAAGGCTGATGTTGTCTGGTGGGAAGCTGGTGCTCAGCCGCCGCAACTGCTGGCTGACGGTGAAGTCGTGATGTCGACCGCCTATAACGGCCGTCTGTTCGCCGCTGCGATCAACGAAGGCAAGCCCTTCCAGATCGTCTGGGATGGCCAGATCTACGAAAACGAAATGTATGTCGTGCCGAAGGGCGCGCCCAACAAAGACCTGGCGATGGATTTTATCCGCTACGCCACCTCGACCGATGGTCTGCGCGCACAAGCCCAGCACATTTCGTACGGCCCGGCGCGTAAGTCGTCCATGGCAACCGAACTGCTGTTCAAGGACGGCAAGACCGTGATGGCGCCCCACCTGCCGACCGCTCCGGAAAACATGGGCAACGCTCTGCTGACCTCGGCTGACTTCTGGGTCGACAAGGACGCAGAACTGAACGAGCGCTTCCAGGCTTGGTTGACTCAGTAATCGGGCTTTAGCCCAATCGCGGGCGCGGGGGGCAATCCCCGCGCCCAACCTTTCGCTGAAGGGACAAAGCATGATCGAGGCCACGACCGAACTTCTGACCACCAACGATGGCCGCCCGCTGAAAGCAGCACTCGCCACCGCGCAGGCCCGCGCGAAGCGCAGGGCGTTTTTGCTGGTCTTGCCGCTGTTGGTCTTTGTCCTGCTGACCTTTCTTGTTCCGATTGGCTACATGCTGAAACGTTCGGTCGAGCATGATGGCTTTTCCCGATCTTCCCCCACCCTGACCGAATGGTTTCAAGCGAACCCAAGTTTCGACCATCTGGACCCGCCGGAAGAGGCCTATGCCGCTTTGGTGAAGGATCTGGCCGAAATGCAGGCCACCAAGAATACCGGCATGGCAGGCACCCGCATCAACTATACGGTCCCGGGCTCGATCAGCCTGTTCAAGAAAGGGGCCCGCGAAGCCGCCGACATGCAGCCGCCCTACAAAGAGGCGATGCTGGCGCTTGATCCGGCATGGGGCGCGCCAAAGCTGTGGTATGCGATGGAATCTGCTTCGTCAGAACTGACCACGGACTTTTACAAGGTCGCCGCCGACCGCAAACTGACCGAAACCGGATGGGAACGGGGCGACGACAAGCAACGCATCTATCTTTACCTGTTCTTCAAGACCTTCCTTGTGTCGGGCATCATCACCTTGATCTGCCTGTTGTTGGCGTTCCCCGTGGCGCATTTGTTGGCAGTCCTACCGCTGTCGAAAGCCTCCTTGTTGATGATCCTCGTGCTCTTGCCGTTCTGGACATCGCTTTTGGTGCGCACGACAGCCTGGATCGCCTTGTTGCAAGAACAAGGTATCGTCAATGACGCGCTGGTTGGCTTGGGCATCTTGTCCGATGAGAACCGCCTTTCCATGATGTACAACATGACGGGCACCATTGTGGCCATGACCCATGTGCTTTTGCCCTTCATGATCTTGCCGCTCTACTCGGTGATGAAGGTGATCCCGCCTTCCTATGCCCGCGCCGCGCGCAGTTTGGGGGCGACATCATGGACCACCTTCCGCCGGGTCTATCTGCCACAAACCTTGCCGGGCATCGCTGCGGGCGCGCTCTTGGTGTTTATTTTGGCCGTGGGCTATTACATCACCCCCGCCCTTGTGGGAGGGGCCGAAGGACAGCTGATTTCCAACCTCATCAGCTTCCACATGAGCAAATCAAACTGGTCGTTGGCCGCCGCTTTGGCTGCGATGCTGTTGATCGCTATTCTGGCACTTTACTGGATCTACGATCGGCTGATCGGCATTGACCGCCTGAAACTGGGCTAAGGAGGACACTATGGCACTTCCCACTTATGCCTCGCCGCTGGAACGGGTCTGGTATTACACCTATCTTGTGATCTGCACGGTAATCTTCATCTTCCTGATCGCGCCAATCCTAATCGTCGTTCCGCTGTCCTTTAACGCGGAACCCTACTTCACTTTCACCGAAAAGATGCTGACCTTGGACCCGGCGGGATACTCCTTGCGCTGGTACGACACGCTTCTGACCCTTGGCCACCCCGCGCCCGAAACTGCCCGCGATGGCACATGGTGGAGCGCAGTTTGGGAACGCGCCACTTGGGTGCAGGCCGCCAAGAACTCGTTCTGGGTCGGCCTTTGGGCGACAATTCTGGCAACGGTCCTCGGCACAATCGCGGCACTGGGCCTGAGCCGCCCTGAGATGCCCTATCGTCGAGTCATTATGGCTGTGTTGATCAGCCCCATGATCGTGCCGATCATCATCATCGCTGTCGGGATGAGTTTCTTCTACGCCCAAGCCTGCGTGTCACCCGAAACCGCCTTGGGGGCCGTCACGACCTCGTTCCTGTCGGAAAAGGGTTGCCTTGTGAACTCGCATCTTGGGGTGATCGTGGCCCATGCTGTGCTTGGCATCCCCTTCGTAATCATCACCGTGACCGCCACGCTGTCGGGTTTTGACCAGTCTCTGATCCGCGCGGCATACTCGCTCGGGGCTAATCCGCGCGTCACCTTCTTTCGAGTAATCATGCCGCTGATCCTGCCTGGTATCATTTCGGGTGCGCTTTTTGCCTTTGTCACCTCGTTCGATGAAGTCGTCGCCGTCCTCTTCATCGCCGGGCCCGACCAGCAGACTATTCCACGCCAGATGTTCAACGGCATCCGCGAGGCGATTTCTCCGGCTATTCTGGCTGTGGCGACGATCCTTGTCATCATCTCAGTCCTGTTGCTGACCACCATCGAATTGCTGCGCCGCCGTTCTGAAAGGCTGCGCGGCGTGACGCCGAGGTGAGCATGACAAACAGCTATGACACCGGGCGGCTGAACCTGCCCTTCGTCGGCATCGCCACTTTCGGCAAGCGCGCCTATGTTGAGGATTGGTCCAAGATCAACGCCGAGGTGGCCGTGATGGGCGCCCCCTTTGATTTTGGAACCCAATTCCGCGCCGGCGCTCGCTTTGGCCCGCGCGCTGTGCGCGAGGCCTCGACGCTCTTTTCCTTTGGCCATGCGGGGGCCTATGACCATGAGGACGATTGCACCTACCTGCCGGAATCGGTGCGGATCGTTGACATTGGTGACGCCGACATCGTCCACACCGACACTGCAAAGAGCCACACCAATATCCGTGCGGGAGTGGAGGCGATCTTGAAATCTGGCGCGCTGCCGGTGGTGATCGGCGGCGATCATTCGGTGAATATCCCCTGCATCGAGGCATTCGCAGGTCGCGGCGATATCCATATCCTGCAGATCGATGCGCATCTTGATTTCGTGGATGAACGTCACGGTGTGCGGGTCGGTCACGGCAGTCCGATGCGGCGCGCGGCGGAAAAAGGCTATGTCAAAGGCATCACGGCCGTCGGCATCCGCAATGTCTCCTCCACCGCCAAAGATGGCTACGAGGCCGCGCGCGCCATGGGCGATGACATCCTGTCGGTCCGCCAGTTCCGCGCCTTGGGTGCTGAAGCAGTTGCCAAACGCATCCCCAAGGGTGCGCGCGTCTATGTTACCATCGATATTGACGGCTTCTGCCCTTCGATCGCGCCCGGGACCGGTACGCCCAGCCACGGCGGGTTTCTCTACTATGAAGTGCTTGAGCTTTTGCAGCAGGTTGCACGCAATCATGAGGTTGTAGGCATGGATCTGGTCGAGGTCGCGCCGGATCATGACCCCAGCCAGTCCACCCAGATTTTGGCCGCGCAGGTTTTGCTCAACTTCCTTGGCTTCATCTTCCACGCCAAAGGCTTTCGCTGATCTGGTGCCTTCACAGCAAGATCTGCAAACAGCCCCATGGAACGGCCCAATCGGGTTTGGTACGCCGACCTCACCTACATCAGGATTAGGCGGGGGTTCCTCTATACTGTTGCCATCATGGACTGGCATACTAGGAAGGTACTGACGTGGCGCAATGGGGTTTGGGTGGCAAAAGGCAATCTGGCGATCCGGCATTTGGGGATTCCGACGGTCACGGTGCCTATGGGCCTTATGGCCGATATTGGCATGCCTGCGGGCCTGGCCTTTGCCGAGCGCTGCTTGGATGATCTGGCACTGTTGCAACTGGCCTGCACGTTTGAGGCGACTGGGGCTTATCACAAGCCCGCCCCGCGCTGCCCGTAAGGCGGGCTATTCGTCGCCCGGAACGCTGTAGGAGGGGGCCGCCCGGGGATCCAGCGCGCGCTGCACATACGCGGCAAGCTGGGGTTTGTAGATGTCCCACAGCCCAGCGAGTGCCTCGATCGGGCAATCGTCGGTCCAGTCACAGCGCAGATCGGCGACGGGCCAGCTGACCTTGTCCACCAGTCGCAGCCCTGCGGAGTGGACTGGCCCGGCCTCGCCCCCCGCCGCGACACCGGCGCGCATGGCGGCGATCAGGCGGTCGCCCAGATGGCCGGTCGAGGATTCGAACCCCGCGACGATGGCCTGTGGCACGCCGGAATTGGCCAGAAGATTGCCGCCCGCAGCGACATCGCGGCCTTGCGCCTCGGCCCAGATGCCCAGCGCGTTGGGGCCGGAATGAATGGCGGTGCCGCCTGCCGCGTCAATCACCAGAACCTGCCGATAGTCGATGAAGGCGCTGTCCGCCCGGATGCGGGCAATCGCTTGCGCGGCCGTGGCGCCAGCTTGCATCAGGTCAAGCGCGAGGGGGCCAAGGGTGGGGTCGGTGATGTTTTGGCTGGCCACCGCGCCTGTGCCCGCGCGGGCAAAGGCGCAGCGCGCGGCAACGGCGGGGGAGGAGGAGGAGATCGCCACCCCGAACATGCCGGTTTCTGCGCAGCGCGCGACGAGCGAAAAGGTCATCGGATCAATCCGGGATCACGGCGGTGCCGTCGATTTCCACCAGCCAATTGGGCCGCGCGAGGGCGCTGACGACAAGCCCGGTCGACACCGGGTGCACGCCTTTGATGTATTCGCCCATGGTGCGGTAGACGGCCTCGCGGTGGCGGACGTCGGTGATATAGACCACCACCTTGACCAGATGCTCCATCTTGCCGCCGCACTCTTCGATCAATTGCTGGATGTTTTGCATGACCTTGTGGGTCTGCTCCACCGGGTCATGACTGCCGATGTCTTTGGCGTCATCCAGATTTTGCGGGCACTGGCCGCGCAGGTAGATCGTGCGCCCGCCCGTGGTGACAACGGCCTGACAGAGGTCATTGTCCAGCTTTTGCTCGGGGTAGGTCTCTTTGGTGTTGAACTTGCGGTGGCGGTAATGGGCCATGACCGGTCCTGCTGTGAAGGTTGGGGAGGTTAGGCCGAGGGGCGGCCCGCCTGTGCGTCGTGATACTGCAGATAGCTGCGCTGGGTGGCAATATGGCCTGCGATGTGTTTGGCATCTTGCCAAGCGCCCCAGATAAAGGCGGAGCCCCGGCGCGACAACCACGGGAGCCCGACGAAGTAAACGCCGGGTTCAGACGATACCCCGCGCTGGTGCCGGGGTTTGCCGTTTTCATGGAAGGCATCAACCTTGAGCCAGCTGAAATCTTGGGTAAAGCCGGTGGCCCAGATGATTGAGGTCACGCCAGCGGCGGCAAGGTCCAGCTCGCGCAGCGGATGGGTCAGGCAATCGGGGTCGGGCGGGATCTGCCGCGCCTGAGGCTCGGGCGGCAGGTCAACGCCGTTGCGCAGGGCCCAAGCATCGGCGGCGTCGAGAAGGCCCAAGAGGTTTTCATCGCCGCGCTGAATGTTTTCGGCCAGATCTGGCTGGAAGGTCACCTTGTTGCCGTCAAAGCCTTGGGTCATGCCGACAAGCGTGATCCCAGCATGGGCCAGCGCGCGAAAGTCGATGTTGCGGCCACCATAGGCGCCGCTGACGGCGATGGTGATATGCTCTTGTCCCGGCACCATGGTTTCCAGATCCCACAGGCCCAAGACCCCCAGCCACCAAGTGAAATCACGCCCGCGATAGGTGCGCGGGGGCCGACCATGCGGGCAGACAGAGAGATAGACCTTTCGGCCCGCGCGGTTCAGTTCATCGGCAATCTGGGTACCCGATGAGCCAGAGCCGACCACCATCACTGCCCCGTCGGGCAGTTGGGCGGGATTGCGATAGCGGGCGGAGTGGATTTGAAAGAGGCTGTCGTCCTTCGGCGCGATGGCGGGGATTTGGGGGTTCTGGAAGGGGCCCGTGGCGACAACCACGCGCTTCGCCTCGATCTGGCCGGCCGAGGTTTCCACCAAGAAGCCTGGCTTTCCGGTCTGGCGGGTCACCGATGTCACATTGACCCCGCAGCGAATGGGGGCGTTGATTTTGCGGGCATAGGCCTCGAAGTAATCGGCCAGCTTTTCCTTGGGCACAAATTCATCTGGGGCGAAATCTTCGAATTCCATCCCCGGAAAGCGGTCATGCCAAGCCGGGCCATTGGCCACCAGCGAATCCCAGCGTTCGGACCGCCAACGTTCGGCGATACGGCTGCGTTCCAAGACCAGATGCGGGATGCCCTGTGCGCCAAGATGCTCGCTCATTGCAACACCGGCTTGGCCCGCGCCGACTACCAGCGTGTCGGTCTGTTCCGTTGCCATATCGGCGATCCCCTGCTCCTAGTCGCAAGCTGTTTTCCAGCTTTTAGACCACAGTCCAATACTCTTGACCAAAGGGAAAGTCATAGATGTTGACCGACATTCCCCAAGTCGCCTGCTGTCTGACGCCAACAATGCTTGATTTTGTCCGCTGAGCAAGCCTTTTTCACGCCAAGCGGACTATGCGTTTGGGCGGGCTGTTGAGACAGGGAAGATAAGACTGGGAAGACGTTGGTTCCCGGCCCGGCAACGACGTTCTTAAGCGTGGAGGACTGTCGTGCCGAGCGGGCAGAGGAGCCCCTGCACGCTACAACTCAGATGCTTTCTAGCGTCGTAATGCAAGCCGTGAATATGCCTGCAATATCGAATGTTACCGAGGTGCTGGTCGATGGCAAGAGTATCCTCCGGCTGAATAACCCCATTAGCTTAGAGCGCGAGAGGATGGCACAGCCGAAGCCTTAGTCCCCTTCCTTACGGAAAAGGTCAACTCCCAAAACCCCACCCGGGTGGTACCCTCTATTTCAGCAGGTGACTCCGGGATCGCCTTGTATGATATTTCGCTCAAGCGATCACCTCCGTTTCGCCTATTGGTGGCTTAGCGCTTCTCATTAACGTCGCAGCCGAACTTGAGCCGCAGCGCGCCCGCTGCGTTTGATCGCATACATGCGGCCACACAGTCTGCCCGGACGCCTTCAATAAAACGGATTTATGACACAAAGCTTTGAGTGGGCGTCAGCAATGCCATGATCGGCGGCGAACCGATACAAATGGGCAGCTGCAGCGTTATTCTGAGGAATGTCATGACAGGCATGGTACATGAGCCCAAGGGCCTGCTGGGCCTCACCATTCCCTTGACCGCACTGCGTCCGCTAATGATATCCTTGATCCGCAAGATGGACGCACCATTGCCCCGGCAGTAGAGGAACTCGACATGACGACAGACCTTCACGTTGTCCCAGCGAGGCGTGGGCGCGCGGTGCGCTTGGCAAAGGGACAAGCCATCCAGATCATCAACACACATGGTCAGCAGGTTGTTGATACTTGGTGCTTCAATGCAGATGACATGTCCGAGTTCATGTCTATGGAACACCTGCATGCAACGCTGCAGGGGATATTCCCCGCCACGGGTGATGGACTTACGACAAACAGGCGTCGGCCAATCTTGATTCTTGAGGAAGACACCTCACCGGGCCGCCACGATACGGTCATCGCGGCCTGTGACGTGCACCGCTATGCATCACTTGGCTGCACACATTACCATGACAACTGCACTGACAACCTGCGGGCGGCTCTCTGGCAACTAGATTTGCGCGCGCCGGAATGCCCAGCCCCCCTGAACCTCTGGATGAACATCCCGGTCAGCCCCGATGGTAAGATCGCGTGGGGTGAGCCTCTCAGTAAGCCCGGGGATTACGTGACGCTGCGTGCAGTTATCGATTGCATAGTGGTCATGTCTACATGCCCGCAGGACATGATCCCGATCAACGGCGCCGCCTGCACACCGACCGAGGTTCACTATCGTCTTCTGACATGAGCTTCCAACACCTGACGTCAGGCTGCTTGCTGCGCGCGCGCCATGAATTTACTCTTGTAGCCAAGTTGCAGAAGGTGTTGCTTTGCTGCAACTAGGGCAAAAGTGACGGGCCGGGTTGCAGATCGGCGATTTCGCGGCGGAAGGTCAGCCCATCGCCCTGATCAAGCGCGTCAAGCTCTTCGGCATAGCGCCGACCGGCATAGGTTGCCCATGCGATGGGGCCGGGGGCGGAGGCGTCGCCAATAAGCTTGAGCGAGGCGATCCCAGAGCCCTGCCAATCCTGTGCCTTGAGCTGGTGAAAGAGACTGTCGTTCGGGGTGCGCGAGGTCACCATAAGAACCGAATCACATGCGATCTGGGTGCTGCGCCCGCTCCACGTACAGGTAAGATCAACTGCGCCCGAATAAACAGTCTCCGGCCCGTGGGAAAGGTGAATGTGCACGCCAATCTCGACTAGGCGGCGCTGGATGGTGGACTGTTCCAGCGTGTTGTCGGTCCATTCCGCCACCTTCACGGCGGGCGTCACGAAATGGACGGTGCAGCCACGGGCGACAAGGAGTTCGGCAATGACGCTGCCCATGTAGAAATGATCGTCATCATAAAGCAGGACGGTACCGCCCATCGGGCCTGCCCCTGACATCAGGTCGTCGGGGGTAAAGATGGGCATGGCCAGATCGGTCGGGATTGGGTGCAGATGCAACCGCGCGACCGCATCGCGCCGCCAGTGGCAGCCGGTGGCAATGGCGACATGCTCGACGCCAAAGCCCAAGATATCCTCGGCGGTCAGACGGCTGTCGAGATAGGTCTGAACATTGGCCATTGGTGCGATCTGCCCGGCGCGGTAATCGGCCACGCGGCCCCATGCGGAAAGACCCGGCAGGCTGCGTTCGCGTGCAACGCGGCCCCCAAGGGAGGTGGTGGCTTCGGCAAGCGTGACTTGGTAGCCACGTTTACCAAGGATATGCGCCGCTTCCAAACCTGCAGGACCAGCGCCCACGATCAGGACACTTTCTGACTTGCCCTTGGGGTGCATCCGTTCCGGGTGCCAACCTTTGCGCCATTCTTCCATGAAAGCAGTGTTCTGAGTGCAGCGACTGATGCCTTGTGTCATGTCCCCTGACACGCAGATATTGCAGCCAATACATTCACGGATGTCGTCAAACCGCCCCTCTTCGATCTTTTTCGGCAGGAACGGATCGGCGATCGACGGCCGGGCAGCCCCGATGAAATCAAGGACGCCTGTCCTGATCTGCCGCACCATCGCATCGGCGCTGGTGAAGCGGCCTACGCCCACCACGGGCTTTGAGGTCAGCGCCTTGATACCGCGGACGAGGTCTTCCTGTGCGCCCTCAGGCTTGAACCGCGAGGTGCCTGAACATGCCTCCCATGTTCCTTGGGCCAGATCCCAGATATCGGGCAACTCGCCGTGCATCTCGATAAAGTCGCGTAACTCGGCATTGGAAAAGCCCATCTCACCCGCCTCATGCAGCGAAAGGCGCAGCGAAATGGCCAACTCGCCCTTCGTTTCCTCGCGGGCTTCCTCGACAATCTCGCGCAGAAACCGGGCGCGGTTTTGAAGGCTGCCGCCATATTCGTCGGTCCGATGGTTGGTGTTTCGCGACAGGAAATGCTGCAAGATGCCAAAGCCATGCGCGCCGTACAGACAGATCAGGTCAAAGCCTGCGGTCTGGCTGCGGCGAAAGGCATTGCGGAACCAGCGGCGCAGATCGCGGATGTCCTCGCGGTCCATGGTTCGGGCCTGCACCGGGTCAGAGGTGAAGGTCAGGATCGGGCCGCCTGAGACCGCAAGGGGAACTTCGCGCGAGTAAAGGTTGGGGCCGTTGATACCGGAATAGGCCAGCTGAATGCCAGCCAGCGCCCCATGCGATTTCATCGCCTCGGCCATCCGCGCCAGCGCCGGAATATCGCGGTCATCCCACAGGTGCTGTTCGATGAAAGGTGTGATTTCCGAGGTCGGGTGAATCTCGGTCTGTTCGGTAAAGATCACACCCCAGCCGCCTTCGGCCTTGGTCCGGCGCATCTCCACAACAGCCGAAGGGTCACGATAGCCACCGCCATTGCAGTGCGGCACCTGATAGAACCGGTTCTTGGCCAGCTTTGGCCCGATGCGAACGGGTTCGAACAGAACATCATAGCGGCTGTCGCGGGTGTCTTTCGGCATGGCGGCCTTCCTAAATCGGTCTGTGGTCTTGAAGCTGGGTCTGCATCAGCGCGGGGTCTGGGCTGTGAGCGATGTCGGTCACCAGCAAGGTTGGGCTGGGCCCTGCGGCGGCCAGAATGGTCGCATCAGGCGCGGCTATCACGGACGTTCCGCAATAGGTGATGTCGCCCTCTGTTCCGCAATAATTGGCATAGGCGATGGTCATGGAATGGTTGATCGCCTGGGTCGGCACCACCAGACGGCTGACATGGGTGTTCGGCTCGGGGTTGGCGGTGGGCACCAGCACAAGGCGTGTGCCCGCTTCGGCCAGCTTGCGCACCAAGGGCGCGAATTCCACGTCATAGCAGATCAGCATCGACGTCGGCACGCCGTGCAAATCAAAGGTCGAAACCGCATCACCCGGCGCATAGATCGCCTTTTCGCGCGGCCCAAAAAGCTGGACCTTGCGGTAATGACTGATCTCTTGGCCCTGCACATCAAAGGCCACGGCAGAATTGTAGATCGTCGCACCATCGCGTTCGGCATAGCCAATGACGATGCCGCAGCCATGCGCCCGCGCCAATGCAGCCAGCCGCTGATGCCACGGGCCGCTCCGGGCTTGCGCCTTGGCCGGGATGTCGGGCTGGTTATAGCCGGGAAAATAGACCTCTGGCGCCACAAGCGTCACCGCCCCCATAGCCGCCGCAGCGGTCAGTGCGGCCTCAAGGGTGGCAAAGGCGCGGTCGTCCGACCCTTCGGGCGAGGGACCCTGCCAAAGCGCGATGTTCAGGGACATGGGGCCTCCAATCGGGGGATAGGGCCGGGTTGCCCCGGCCCTGTCAGGTTACTTTTTAAGATTGGTCCAGATCGCGTCATAGAAGGTTTGGGTTTCCTGATCGCAAACCTGAATGAAGCTGCCCTTCGGCGCATCTGCCGGTGGGTTGTTCTCGGGGCTGGACTTGATCGCCTCGTCCAAGAACTGCTCCACCCCCGTCACGCCTGCGGTATAGGCCGCATAGTTGGTCACCGCGGCCGCATTTGCCGGGTCCAGAAGGAAGTTCATGAACTTCAGCGCATTGTCACGGTTGGGCGCATCCTTCAGCAGGACCACGTTGTCCATCCAGACGACGAAGCCTTCCTTGGGATAGGCGTACTCGACATTCGCCCCCTCGGCGCGAGCCTTGGCCGAAAAGCCGTTGTAGATCATCCCGGCTGCCGCATCGCCCGACACCAGCACATCCTTGGCCGTGTCAGACCCGAACGAGGCCCAATGCTGCTTGGCGTTGATGAGCATGTCGTTCAGCGCCTTGAGCTGCTCTTTGTCGGTCGAGCATTGCGGGATGCCAAGATAGATTGACCCCAGCGCCAGTACTTCGCCCTGGCTGTCCAGTACGTTGATCTTGCCTTGCAGTTCGGCAGGCGGATCAAAGATCATGGCCAGCGTGTTGATGTCGCCGGTATAGACATCGCGGTTCACCGAAAACGCGGTCGAGCCCCACTGATAAGGGATCGACGATTTGCGGCCGGGATCGAAGGGCACGTCCACCCATTCCGGGGCGATATTGCCAAAGTTCGGCAGGTCTGCGGGCGCAAAGCTATCCAGCAGCCCCTCCTTGGCCATGATCTCAACCATATAGTCGCCCGGGACGGCCACATCATACTGGCCCAGCTTGCCTGCCTTCAGCGCGGCCAGCATGGATTCGTTGCTGTCATAGGTGTCGATGGTCACCGCGATGCCGGTTTCGGCGGTGAATTTGCCCACCAACTCCTGCGGGATATACTCAAACCAGTGGTAGACCGAGAGCGAGCCCTCGGCATGGGCACCGCCTGCCAAAAGGGCAAAGGCGGTGGCGGTAGAAAGAAGCTTCTTCATGGTAAACTCCCATTAGGTTCAGGATCGGGTTCTTTGCCCGATGCGGTTGACGAAGTAGGACAGTGTGACGAACAGAATCGAGACCGCCAGCATCATGGTCGAAATCGCCATGATGTTGGGTTTGATGCCTTGTTTGACTGAGCCAAAGATCGCGGTCGGCAGGGTCTCCATCCCCGCGCCTTTGACGAAGTTGGTGATGATGAAATCATCCAACGAGATGATAAAGGCCAGAAGAAAGCCCGACACCACCCCCGGCAGCATCAGCGGCAACAAGACCAGCCGAAACGCCTGCCAATGGGTGGCGTACAGATCGCGGGCAGCTTGTTCATAGCTGTCCTCAATCCCTTGCAGACGCGCGGCGATGGGCAGGTAAGCAAAGGGGATGCAAAAGACGATATGGGCGAGGAGGATCGTCATATAGCCCGTGGTCAGACCGATGGCCGAAAAGAAGATCAGTGTGGCCACAGCGGTGACGATTTCAGGCACCATAAGCGGCAGGTTGATCAGCGCGAAGGTCGCCGACTTTCCCCGGAACCGTCCGCCCCGGATCATGGCAAGACTGGCGCATACGGCGATCGTGGCCGCGGCGGTGGCCGCCAGCACGGCGATGGTAATGGAATTCCACGCCGCCGCCTTGAACCGGGGGGCTTCAGGGCCGTTAAAGACATCGGCATACCACCGCCACGAAAAGCCACCCCATGTGGTGATCGAGGTGGAATCGTTAAAACTGTAGACCATCACCACGACCAGCGGGACATAGAGAATGGCCAGACAGGCCACCGCCATGGCCAGAAACCCCGGATAGTGGCGTACCCCCTTCATCGCGCCTCTACCTTGGTCTGTGCGCGGGCGTAGATCATGAGGACAATCAGCACGAGCGTCATCAGGATCATCGCGGCGGCGGCCCCAAAGGGCCAGTTGCCTTGCGAGCCACGAAACTGCTCGTCGATCAGCGATCCGATCATAAAGGTCTTGGCCCCACCTAGAAGATCGGGGGCAAGGAAGGCCCCGAGCGAGGGCACGAACACAAGGATACAGCCTGCAATGATGCCGGGTTTGACAACGGGCAACACGATCTCGCGCAGAGTCACCCAGCGGCTGGCGTAAAGATCGGCAGCCGCTTCAGACAGAGCGAAGTTATAGCGCTCGACAGCGGCATAGATCGGCAGAACCATGAAGGGCAAATAGCTGTAAAACAGGCCCAGTTGCACCGCGAGGTTGGTGTTCACCAAGGGCAGCGGGTCGGAAATCAGGCCCATCGCAATCAGGCTTTCGTTCAAGGGACCATTGTCGCGAATCAGGAACTTTAGGCTGACCGTGCGGATCAGCAGGTTCACCCAATAGGGCACCGTGATAAGAAAGAGCCAGATTGCGCGCGATTTTAGGGGCCTTGTGGCAATGAACCATGCGGTCGGAAAGCCCACTGCCAGACAGATCAGGGTTGCCACCGCCGCCTGCCAGATCGACCGCCAGAAGATGGTGACATAGGTCCATTCAATGACGGGTGGTTCATCGCCAAAAAGGCCCCGGTTCAGAAAGAACTGGTCATAGGACGCAAGCGTGAACTCCCAGATCACCCCACCCCGGAATTCCTTGGTCAAAAAGGAATAGACCGCCATCAGCAGCACCGGCAGGACCAGAAAAATCCCGATCATCACCCATGTGGGGCTAAGCAGCGGGCCGATCAGGCGGCGATAGCCGAGGCCCGCCTTGCCGCCACCTCTGGACTCTGGGGCCATGCCCGCCATCAGTCGGCCAAAAGGCGCGCAGCACCTTCCTCGATCTGCAAGGCGACGCGATTGCCGGGGGTGGGCAGCGCAATCCGGGCCGAATTCTGCATGCGGATGTGAAACGCTTCGCCCGTGGTCAGATGCGTCAGGATCTGCAGGTCAGTGCCCAGATAGACAATGCGATCCACCACCGCCTCCAGTTCTCCCGTTGCCGCAAGCGAAATCCGCTCAGGACGGATCGACAGGTGATGCTTGCCCGGTGTAACGCCCCGGGCAACAGGGCAGGTGATCTTTTGCCCGCCTGGCAGGGTGACCTTGGCCACTGCACCGCTCACCGCATCAACGTTTACCTCCAGAAGGTTCGTCTCGCCGATGAAATCAGCGACAAACCGGTTGACCGGTGCCTCATAAATGTCGCGCGCGCTGCCCACTTGCTGCACCTGGCCCTGAGACATGACTGCGATGCGGTCAGACATCGTCAGGGCCTCTTCCTGATCGTGCGTCACAAAGACAAAGGTGATGCCGGTCTGCTCTTGCAGGGTTTTCAACTCAACCCGCATCGCTTGGCGCAGCTTAAGGTCCAGCGCCGAAAGCGGTTCATCCAGCAACAGGACCTTGGGTTCCGGGGCCAGTGCACGGGCGAGTGCCACGCGCTGTTGTTGGCCGCCAGATAATTGCGCTGGCATGCGGTTGGCAAAGGCCGACAGATGCACCATCTCCAGCATCTTGCCCGCTCGCGCCGTGCGGTCGGCCAGCCCAATCCCTTTCATCTTCAGCCCGAAGGCCACGTTGTCTAGCACCGTCAGGTGCGGAAACAGCGCATATTGCTGAAACACGGTGTTGACCGGGCGATGGTTGGGATCAAGCCGGGCAATATCGCTGCCAAACAGGCGAATCTCGCCCTCGTTCAAATCCTCGAACCCCGCGATACAGCGCAACAGCGTGGTCTTGCCGCAACCTGACGGGCCAAGCAGGGTGAAGAATTCATTGTCGGCAATCTCAAGCGAGATGGAATGCAGCACTGTGGTCGTGCCATAGCGCTTTAACGCAGATCTGATCTCGATCGCCGTTGACATTCTGCGCATACCCCCCAGAATCCTTTTCGACGTTAGATTTCTGCACTAAGGGGGTATATACCCCCAAAGAGGTATGATGCGCCCGCTGCCCAACGCTGCCGAGGCCCGACTGGCCGAAGTGATCCGTCGCCTAGGCGGCCCCGAATTTGAAAGTGTGCTGCACGACTGGCTGCGCCGCTGTCTGGCACCAGACAACTTGATCGTGCTGGCCTACCGCGATTCTGGCCCGCCGCAGGTGCTTTATCGTCAGTCTGACAGCCCGCAGGTCTTTTCCCAGTTGGAAAAGACCTATCTAGCCGGGGCCTATCTTTTGGACCCCTATCACGCGCTGCACACCTCCCGCGTTGCCGCTGGCGTGTATCGTCTGCGCGATGTGGCACCCGATGCCTTCCAGCGCTCCCAGTATTTCACCGAGTATTACCAGCAAACCACGCTTTTGGACGAGCTGACCTTCATCGCCTATCCGAAGCCCGATGTTTCACTGAACATTTGCCTTGGGCGTGATGCAAACTCGGCCCGGGCGTTTACTCTGGGCGAAGTTGCCTTGGCCCAGCGTCTGGCCCCAATCCTGACCGCCTTGGTCGAACAGCACTGGGCCGGGCTTGCTCCGGGGGGCGGGGTCGATGACATCACGGCCGACGTGATGGGGGCACTCCAGCAGCGCCATGGGATCCGACTGAGCCCGCGGCAGGCCGAAGTGGCGCTGATGATCCTGCGCGGACATTCGACACCGGCCATCGGCCTGCGACTGGGTCTGTCGCCGCAGACGGTCAAAGTGTTCCGCCGCCAGCTTTACGCGAAATGCACCATCAGCTCGCAGGCTGAGCTTTTCGCCCTCATGATGCCCTTGTTGCGGATCTCTTCAGAGCCTGAAGGTGTTTGAACTAAAGCTAAATCTGCCCTTACCGGGTGCAGCGCGGCGGAGGCAGCGAGACTGGCGGCGCTTGCGAAACGTTCTAACCAAGCTTGATTTTATGGCACGGCTTGCAGGGGCTGCCCGCTCATTCATGTCGCTTACATTTACAGGAGAGCAGAATGCGCAGACGCAGTTTCTTGATCGGGCTCGGAACGTTCCTAACCGCGCCTTACGTGGCAAAGGTGGAGGCATCAATCGAATACCATGTCGTTGCAGGCATCGATGCAGGGCTGACCGTGTCAAATGCGGGATAGACGGCTGCAGGGCATAAAGACAAGCGTCCAGCGGAAGAAGCGTGTGGCGCCGTAACGCAACGATTGCCGCTTCCTCTGGTTCAGTCAAAACCGTCGAGCGCGGTTCCGTCGGTCCGGTCTTCATATCCTCGACCGTCGCGCGCTTCCGCCACTTCGCCACCGTCTTCAGGTTGATGCCGAGTTCTTGGCTCAACTGCGAGAGCGAAGCTTGCGATCGCTTTATTGCTGCTCTGACAGCGTGCGTGGTCGTGACGCTCTCGTGACGAACTTGTCCCGTAGTGCTTCCCTCCATTCCTGCGAAAGGATCGCACCATCAAACCGTGGGATCAAACAGCTAGTGTCCACCAGTACCAGAAAGCGTGATGCCGATAGACCAAAGACCGACTATGCCCTAACATCTACACTGGACTATCCGATAGGGCACTCCACCAGCGTCGGTCAGGACCTCCCAACACAGGAGAGAAGCCCCATGGATGTTTTTCGGGCCATCTATACGTCCCGGCCTTTCGGCTTCAACCAAGCCATGCTGAGCGGCATTCTGATAGATGCCCGGCACGCAAATATCCGCGATGGGATCACGGGTGCGCTTATCTGCCGTGCCGACATCTACCTACAGTGGCTTGAAGGTCCTGAAGCGCAGGTGCGTGATGCACTGGAGCGCATCGCACATGACGATCGCCACCTGGAGGTGAAGGTGCATGTAGCTGAGCCCGTCGCCGATCGGGCGTTCGGGGAATGGGCAATGCTGCACGATCCGGCGGCGACATGGATCTGGACGCAAACCGAGGTTGCCGACGGCGCTGTCGACCGGGCAACTCCAGAGGAGGTAACGGGTTTCTTCCTTAGGCTCAGCGGTGCAGCCGCGGCGTATGGCGACGGCTGATGCAGTGGCAGTATCCGCTCAAAAAATCAATCAATGAGCGTTATACAATAACACAATTGGCTTAGGTGCCAGGGCCTTGGTTCTTGGGTGACCGTCCACCGGCATCAGAAAGCATGATGCCGGTAGACCAAAGACCGACAATTCACTAAATTTGAAGTGAACGACCCGATAGGAGCACTCCAGATGGACCCCGATCGACCGCCGCGCTTGCGCTGATTGCTGCTCTGCAATTTTCACTTACGACTTAATCTGGAGGCGACGAACAACATGTGGCAAGGTCAGCTTTTGCACATTCATACTGCGCGCGCGGCGCGCGAGGCGATGCAATCACGTCTGTCGGCGACTTTGATGCCAGGAGTTGGTATCGCAGGTGACCGCTATGCAACCGCATTGGGGACCTATTCGGCCCTGCCTGACATCCGCGAGGTGACGCTGATCGAGGACGAAACGCTGATCGCCCTGCTGCGCGACCATGCCATTGAACTCACGCCCAACGAACATCGGCGCAACCTTACCACGCGGGATGTTCCGCTGAACCATCTGGTTGGGCGCAGGTTCCGGGTGGGCACGACCTTGCTGGAAGGCGGGCGATTGAACACGCCGTGCCGTTATTTGGATTTGGTCACAGGAAAGACGGTTTGCGATCTCATGGAACATCGCTCCGGCTTGAATTGCTCGATTCTCGAAGGTGGCGAGATCAGGGTTGGCGATCTGATCCGTATGGAGTGAATCGAGCGGCCAGTGGGTGGCTTCCGGATCGGACAGCATGGTATCTCGACCCAGAGAAACTGGAGATCATCCGGTTGGTGGAGCAGTCGCATCTGCCAGTGCGGCGCACCCTGTCAAAGATCGGCATCCCACCCACCACCTTTTACTGCTGGTATGACCGCTGGAAAAGCCCCGTGGCTTTCGAACGAAAGGCCGCCTAACATGAGCACCTGACCGGAACAGAAACGGGACAGGTCCACATCGGACCAAACCGGTTTCAGCAATAACGCAATGTTTCGTGGCTAATCTCGGTCCCACGCTCATGCAGGAGATCCTCTACATTTGGCAGCGACAGCGGATGACGGAACCAAAGCATCACCGTGAGGCTGATGATCTATGAGCTGGTCTAGTCGAATCTGGATGGGCTGCGCTGGGTCACGCTGACTGGCTACTGGACGCCCCAGTTGGTCTCAAGCAAAGGTCTTTTGACACGGCCGAGCCGTGGCCTACCGACTGGCATAGACATATAAGCAGATGCAGGAGGCGGGGCCGGCGCTGAGGCATGCGTGCGGCATGCTACCATCGAAATGGACCGTATCACCGGGGTGAAGCCGAGCCTCTTCATAGCCTTCAGAATAAAAGACCATCTGGCCCGATAGCACGAGAAGCAGGTCATCGGTCGGGTGGCTGTTCCACGGGCCGAATGCGGCAAGGTCGGTTTGCGTGAATTCAACCACGGCGGATTGGAAGGCCCGCCCTTTCAGGTTGGCAGCAAGCGGCCACAGGCGACTGTGCGTGTAAGACAGGCTAGCGTTTTCGATCGTTGCGCGTTCGATAACCATACCGCTCGACAGGGGGTGGCTTTCGCTTTGGACCAAGTCTGACAGGTCCGTGCCAAAACCGCGGGCGAGTTTCAGAAGTACCTCGAACGTGGGGGAGAGAAGGCCGTTTTCGATCTTGGACAGGGTTGAGCGGGCGATGCCGGCGCGGTCGGCCAGCTCCTGCTGGCTCCAGCGGCGATCATCGCGCCAACGACGGATTCGGGTAGCGAGCAGGGCATGTTCGTGCTTCTGTCGTGGTCTTTCGCCGATGCCCATGTTCCAATCCCACGCATTGACACGTTAATGTTCCTATAAGAACATGATGAGGTCAATGATATCAGGACTGGAAGCATGGCCAATACGTCGCAATCCCTGTTTGACCGTGGGATGAAGGTTCTGGTGGAGGGGGTTTCGTCGGCCTCGCGCGGGCCGGCAACCTTTGGGGGTGCGCCACGATACATGTCGCACGGTCAGGGCGCGCGTCTTTATGATGTGGACGGGCGCGAATACATCGACTGGATGATGGCCTTTGGTGCCTTGCCGTTGGGACATGCCCATCCAAAGGTGGTCGAGACGGTCACCCGCGAGGTGGCGCGGGGCACCCACTTTGCCACAGCCCTTGAGGTGGAGGTCGAGGTGGCGGAAATGCTTGTCGGACTGTTGCCGCATGTCGACAAGGTGCGCTTTGCCAATACCGGGACCGAGGCAGCGATGGCGGCCTTTCGTCTGGCGCGGGGGCATACGGGGCGGCGCAAGATCATCAAGTTCGAAGGGCATTATCACGGTTGGTCGGATGCGGTGCTCATCAATACCAACCCCCTTCCTCCCACCATGTTGGGCCATCCGAACGACCCGATCCGCATTCCTGACAGTTCGGGCATCCCTGAAGAGGCGTGGAAGGATACCATCGTCGTGCGCTGGAACGACATCGAGGCGCTGGAGCGCGCGATGGCGCTGCATGGTCGGGATGCGGCCTGTGTGGTGACTGAAGCTGTGATGTCCAACATGGGGGTGATCCCGCCGAAGCCAGGGTATCTGAACCGGATGCAAGAGCTGTGTCAGCACTATGGGGCACTGTTCTATCTGGATGAAACGGTGACTGGGTTCCGTTTGGCGGCGGGCGGGGCGGCGGAAATCTATGGGCTGCATCCGGATATCGTGACCTATGGTAAGGCGCTGGGGGGGGGGCTGCCGATGGCGATGATCGGCGGGCGGGCAAAGGTGATGGCGGGCCTTGAATGGGGCAAGGTGCTGCATTTCGGTACCCACAATGCGGGGCGGTTGGCTCTGCATCTGACCAAGGTCATGCTGGAAACGATGCTGGCTGATGATCAGGCTGGGTATGGCAAGATCAAGGATCTGGGGCTCAAGATGGCGGGTGAGGTGCGCCGCGTGGCCAAGGCAAGCAATCAGCATGGCATTGTGGTGCAGGGTGTGAATTCGATGTTCCAGATCTTTTTCACAGATCGGGAGGAGATCACCGATTTCCGCGATTTCTGCACACATGTGGACCGCATGAAGTTTCGCGATTTTGCGCTGCGGTTGATGGACAAGGGTATCTACATGAACCCGTCGGCCACGCTTCATTCGCTGTCATCGGTGGTGCATACCGAAGCAGATATTGCCGCCACGGCGCGTGCCATGGCGGAAGTGCTGGAAGAAATGCCGTGAGGATCGGAATCCTTGGTGTTGGGAACCTTGCCGCTTATCTGGTGCGCGGCGCACAGGGGGCCGGGCATACTTTCGTGCTGTCGCCGCGCGGGGCGGAACGGGCGGCCGATTTGGCTGCGCAGTTCAGCTGCGAGGTGGCGGCCAGCAATCAGGCGGTTGTGGATTCCTGTGACCATGTCCTTGTCTGCTTGCCAGCCGCCGAGGGGATGGCGATCCTGCGCGGATTGACCTTTTGCGTGGGGCAATCGGTCTGTTCGGCGATGGCGGCTGGGGCGTCGCTAGAGGATGTGCGGGCGGCTGTGCATCCGGCAGAAGGCTGGCTTTCGATGATGCCGGGTTATGCAAATGCCTTTTCGGTGGGGCCGACGCTGCTTTATCCGCCAAACCCGGGTTGGGCGCGGTTTTTCGCGGCCTGTGGGCCGGTGCATGAGATGGCCGATGCCAGAAGCTTCGAGGTGGCTGCGGTGTTTGGGGCGATGTCGGGGGCGACCGTGTTCCTGATGCGCCATCTGGCGGCATGGTATGAGAGTGAGGGGCTCAGCCCAGAGATCGCGCGGCGACTGGTGGCCGAAACGCTGCGCGGCAACGCCGAGGTCTTGCTGCAGGCGGACGAGTCCCTGGATGCGATCTGTCAGGGGGTGACCACACCGGGCGGGATTACCGAGCAACTTCTGGGAGATTTGAACCGGGATGGGGCTCTGGACAGTTGGCACAAGGCAATGACCCGCGTGCAACACCGGATGGGCGGTGTTGGCTCCCGATGATCGCGGACGATTCACGTTGCGACTGATCGCGGTGAGATATGCGGCAAAAGCAAGCCATCACCTGCCGGGCACGGGGCGACAAACGGGTCCAGCCACTGCACTGTGCGCTGCTGCGCGGCTCACTGCTGACTTGGCCGGGCAGGGAGATGACCGGGCTTGCGCCGCATGAAGGTCTTCCGGTTCGTCCGGGTTGCCCGGTTGGGCACTGTCAGAGCAAAATTCTTGCGTGGAGGGTGGCGGTCGCCTAGCGTCGTCATATGACAAAATCAACCCAGTCCGATACTTCAAGACCAGTCCGGAAATCATCCGGCTGGCTGTCATGATGTATATCCGTTTCCCTCTGTCCCTGCGCAACGTCGAGGACCTCCTCCAATAGCGCGGCATCGAGATCAGCCATGAAACGGTACGGTTCTGGTGGAACAGGTGCGGCCCGTTGTTCGCTGCGGAAATCCGAAAGCGGCGGGTTGCGGGAGTACTATCGAGCGGTTGGCGCTGGCATTTGGATGAGGTGTTCGTAAAGATCAACGGCCAGCAGCACTATCTTTGTCGGGCCGTTGACCACGAGGACGAGGTGCTTGAAAGCTTCGTTACGAAGAGGCGCGACAAGAAGGCCGCGTTGAAATTCCTAAAGAAAACGCTGAATCGGCATAGTCACGCCGCGGAAATCGTGATGGATCGCCTCCGCTCCTATGGCGTCACCCCAAAAAAGCTTGGCATTCATGACCGACAGGAAACTGGCCGCAGGGAGAGCAATCGCGCAGAGAACTCACATCAGCCGTTCCGAAGGCGGGAGCGTGCGATGCTCCGTTTCCGGCGCATGCGAACCTTGCAGAAATTCGCCGCCGTTCACGCCTCGGTCCATAACCATTTCAGCCGGGAGCGCGCTCTCCACAGCCGACTGAATTACAAGTTGAACCGCGCCGCCGCTCTCGCTGACTGGCGCGGCCTTCTTGCGGCCTAACAGATTGCCATTGCTCGGAAACTGAGACAAGTTCGCAGTCGTCTGACACCACCGCTGGCGCTGTTTGACGCCATTCACTCGGTGGATCGCCCATCGCTGGCCGACAAGCTCGCGCGGTTGGTGCAGGAACGGGGGGCCGCTCCGCAGATGTTCGTGCAGGTGAACACCGGGGTGGAGCCGCAGAAGGCGGGGGTTTTGCCCAGCGATCTGGATGCCTTCCTCGCCCGCTGCCTGGCGATGGATCTGCCGGTACAGGGCCTCATGTGCATTCCGCCCGAGGGGGGGGACCCGAGCCCATTTCGCCATGCTGGCCGCGATGGCGGGGCGCAATAGGCTGACGGGGCTATCCATGGGGATGAGCAGCGATTTTGAGGCCGCGATTGCCCATGGCGCCACCCATGTGCGGGTGGGCAGCGCGATTTTCGGCGCGCGGAGTTACGCCTAGCGCATCACGAACGGATCGGGGATCGGGTCGTCCGAGGTGCGCAGCCACACCGCCTTGACCTTGGTATAATCCAGAGCTGCCGCCATGCCGCCTTCACGCCCATGGCCAGAAAGCCCGTGGCCGCCAAACGGCGCGATGGGCGATACCGCGCGGTAGGTGTTGACCCAGACGATCCCGGCGCGGATGCCCCGGATCATCCGATGCGCCCGGGTGACCGAGCGGGTGAAAACGCCCGAGGCCAGCCCATAGGCGGTATCATTGGCAAGGGTCAGTGCCTCATCCTCGGTGTCAAAGGCGATGACCGAAAGGATGGGGCCAAAACACTCTTGAGTGACACAGGGTGCATGCGGGGCGTCGGTGCAGTCGAGTATGGTGGGCGGGTAGTAAAAGCCGGGGCCAGCGGGCGTAATACCGCCAGTGACAAGTTTGGCCCCGGCGGCGAGCGAGGCATCGACCAGCGCCTGAATGCGGTCGCGCTGGCGCTGGGTGCAGAGGGGGCCAACCTCAGTGGTCATCCGGTCGGGTGCGCCAATCGCCACGGCCCCGGCCTTGGACTTCAGCCGGTAGAGCATCGCATCCTTGACTCCGCGCTGCACCAGATGGCGCGAGCCTGCGACGCAGCTTTGCCCGGTAGCGGCGAAAATGCCCGCGACTTGGGCATTGGCGGCAGAGTCCAGATCGGCATCGTCGAACACGATGAAGGGGGATTTGCCGCCGAGTTCGAGCGAGGTTTTTGACAGGTTTTCGGCACTGGCTCGCACGATATGGCGCGCAGTTTCGGGTCCGCCCGTAAAGGCGATATGGGCCACCTTTGGGTGGATGGTCAGGGCGCGGCCGGCATCAGGTCCGCCAGTCAGGATATTGACCACGCCGGGGGAAAAGCCTGCCTCATGCACCAGACGCGCGAACTCCAGCAGGGGCGCGGGGCCGTCTTCCGAGGCTTTCAGCACTACGGTGCACCCCGCCGCCAGCGCCGGGCCAAGTTTGACGGCTGACAGGAAAAGCTGCGAGTTCCACGGCACGATGGCGGCGACCACGCCCACCGGTTCGCGGCGCAGCCAGACCTCCATATCCGGCTTGTCGATGGGCAGATGCGCGCCTTCGATCTTGTCGGCAAGGCCCGCGTAATAGCGGTAGTATTCGGCGACATAGGCAATCTGGGCACTGGTTTCGCGGATGATCTTGCCAGTGTCGCGGGTTTCCAAGGCCGCCAGACGCGGGGCGGCGGCTTGGACCAGATCGGCGAGCTTGTACAAAAGCTTGCCGCGCGCCGTGGCCGTCAGCCCGGCCCAAGGCTGGCCCAGAAAGGCACGATGTGCGGCCTCGACGGCACGGGTCACATCGGCGGCGGTGGCCTCAGGCATCTCGGCCCAAGGTTGGCCGGTCGCCGGATCAAGGCTTTGAAACTGGGTGGTGCCATCTTCGAACTGGCCGTCGATATAGTGCTGAAAGCGGTCCATTGGGTCCTCAGGCAAAGGTGGGCATGACGTCATCGATCAACCGGCGCAGACCGTCGCGCTTGCGCGCAAAGCTCATACCGCTGTCGATCCAGAACGAGAATTCGTCATAGCCCAAGGCTTCGATCTTTTTCAGCTTTTCAATGACTTCAGCCGCATCGCCGATCAGAAGGTTGTCCCGCATCGCCTTGGCCGAATAGAACGGGTGGGCGGCCATTTCTTCGGGGGTGATGTGTTCGATCAGACCTTGGGTGACGGGCCGTTTGTTGACGAACCACGCGCCGAAATAGCAGTAGAACGCGTTCAGCTCTTCGGCGGCCAGATCGGCATCGGCGGCGTCCTTGGCGACATAGCCGTGCTGGAGGATCATGATCTTGGGGCGCGGCACCTCAGGGTGGGCGGCGCAGGCGGCGTTGAACCGCTCCATCAGGCTGACCACCTCATCATGGGGCAGGTGTAGGGGGGTCACCTGCACGTTGCAGCCTTGCGAGACGGCGAAGTCGTGGCTGTTGGGGTCACGCGCCGCGACCCAGATCGGCGGGAAGGGCTGTTGCAGGGGTTTCGGGGCCGAGGTGGTTTTCGGGAACTGCCAAAACTGGCCGTCATGGGTATAGTCCCCCGCCCAAAGCCCTTTGATCGCGGGGATCAATTCGCGCATCCGCCCGCCAGCGTTCCACGCATCAAGGCCGGGCATGATGCGTTCATATTCATAAGAATAAGCCCCGCGCGCGATGCCAAGGTCCAACCGGCCATCCATAATGATATCGGCCATCGCCGCCTCACCCGCCAGTTTGATCGGGTGCCAAAAGGGGGCAATCAAGGTGCCGGTGCCAAGGCGGACGTTCTTGGTGCGGCGCGCAAGGTCAACAAGATTGAGCAACGGATTGGGCGCGATGGTAAAGCTCATCGCGTGATGCTCACCAGTCCAGATGGCGTGCATGCCGCCTTCGTCGGCCATCTGGCACAGTTCCAGCATTTCTTCATAAAGCCGGGGTTCTTCGTCCGCTGTGCTGACGCGCTCCATATGGACGAAAAGCGAGAATTTCATGGCTCTTTCCTTTCTTGGCTTCGCTGCACGCGACCATGTTCATGCGTGCCGAAGTAAATGCCGTAGCGCCCGGTTGGGGCCTCGTCGGCCAGCCGTTCCAGCATGATGCGCGCGGCTGGGTCGGTGACATCGGCCACCCCGTCGCGGGTGAGGTCCACCAGCGCGCCCATGCGGGGCTTGCCGGGGGTGGCGGGGCAGAGAAAGGCGATGTGTTGCGCGCCCTGGCCGGGATCGTCATAGACCGAGTAAACCGCGCCGGGCTGGGCTTGCAGGCCTGAGGCGGCGATCAACCGCGCCAGCGCCGCCTGCACCCCATCGCGGCCCGCCCGCGCCATGGGCAGGGTCAACCCGCCGCGCCCGTCGTCTTGCAGCAGAACCTTGCCCTCAGCCTCGAGAATCGCGGTGATGACCACATCCGGCCCCGCAGGCATGGCCGCCGAGGTTTGGGCGGGGGTCACATAGGCCCCTCGATAATAGCCAAGCCCGGCGGCTGGCGTCGCCTCAAACCCGCCGACCCGACCGATCAGAATGGTATGGTCGCCCGCAGGAATTGCTTGTTCCAGCGTGCAGTCAAACCAGGCCGAGACCCCAGCGATCAGCGGGCTACCAACCGAGCCTTTGCGCCAGTAGACGCTGGCAAAGCGGTCCTCGGAAGGGCGGGCGAAGGTGGCCGAGATGTCCTTCTGCCCCTCGGCCAGAATGTTCACGGCAAACCCTGCGCCCTTGGCAAAGCTCTCCAGATTGCGTGACGAATTGGCAAGGCTGACCAAAAGCAGGGGCGGGTCAAGCGAGACGGAGGAAAACGAATTGGCGGTAAAGCCCTGTGGCGTGCCTGCGGCGTCAAGGGTGGTAACGACAGTCACCCCGGTCATGAAACAGCCAAAGGCATCACGCAGGGCGCGCGGGTCAATTGCGGGTTGGGCAGATGTCATCGGCGCACCTCCTCGGCCAACCACGCGAGCAAGGCATCACTGACTGCGCGCGGGGCGGTCAGGTTGACCATATGCCTGTGGCCCTGAATGACAACTGCCTGCCCGTGCTGAACCATGCCCGCCATGGCATAAGTCATTGCGGGGGTGGAGTTTGCGTCGCCATCGGCTGTCAGAACCAGCGTCGGGCAGGCGATCTCACTGATCTGGTCGGCATAGACCGTGTCACCTTCCGCAAAGGCGCGGTAGGCCATGGCATAGCCGGTCTGGCTGACCGATTGCAGCCATCCCGCCACGCGCGCCCGGATCTCGGCCTGATCTTCGGTGAACCAACGCGCCAAGGGGGCCTCAATGCTGCCAGCCCCGGCGGCGATTTCGGCGGCGCGGCCCAGCACGGCGGCGCGGGCCTCGGGTGTGCGGCGGTGAACGCCGTTCAACAGGGCAACGCGCTTGACCAGATCGGGGCGTTCGATGGCCAAACCTCCGGCGATCAGCGATCCCATCGAATGGCCTGCCACATTCATCGGCCCCACGCCCAAAGCCTCGATCACTTGCGCGGCCCATGCGACATAGTCGGGCAGGCGCGCGCCAGCGGGCAGGGGGGTGCTGTCGCCGTGGCCGGGCATGTCGACGGCAAAGACATGCGCCTCAAGCCGCATCTGGGGGGCCCATGCCTCGGCGCGCAGACCGACGCCGTGGATCAAGAGGAGCGGCTCGCCCGCGCCCGCCTCAAGCACCCGAACGGTGCTGCCGTCAGACAGCCGCAGGGTTTTTGACGTCATGACCAAGGTCTTTCAGGTCCTGATAGCGGTCGCCGATACGGTGATGCGGGCGGCCCCCGATCGAGGCACCCAAAGCCACGACGATTTCATCGGCGGCGGGGGCGTCGGGAATGGCGAATTGGATGGTCAGGTAATGGCTGCGGCGGCCTTCATCGTTCTTGTCCATCAAGGGGATCATGATGGGGCAATTGGCCGGGCCGCGCGTATTGGTGAAGGCGAGATAGGTTTTCGCCCCCACTGCCTGCCGGTAATGGTTGCCAAAGCGCAGCGTGTGGATCAAGGCGCTGGCGTGTTCCACCTCTCCATCAAGCCCCACGACTGCGGCTTTGCCGTAGCCTTCCACCTTGTCACCGCCGCCGGCCGCTTCAAGGATCATCCCGGTCAGAAGCGCGCCCAGTTCGGGGGCGATGTCGTGGATTTCGGGCTTGAGGTCTTCGACAAAGCCGCGACCGGCCCAAGGGTTCTTGATGACCGCCGCCGCCGCGATGAATTTCAGCGGGCGGGGTGTGGCCCGGCCCCCTTCGATCAGCGTGGTTTCGATGTTCAAAAGGGTTTTGCGAATCGTCGTGTTCATTGGGGTCTCCATCGGCTTTGCGGTATGTTGGTATACCATCGGACCATATGTCAAGAAACCCTTGCGCGACGCGGGGACGCGGCTTAGGTTTCGGGGCATGAACCTCCCGACCGATGACCTTCGCATCCATGAGGCGCCTGCCACGCTGCGGGCGTTGGCGGTGGACCGTTTGCGCGGGGCGATCATTGCGGGGCGCTTTGCGGGTGGGGCGCGGTTGGTGGAGCGGACGCTTTGTGGTCAGTTGGGCGTGTCACGCTCAGTCGTGCGTGAGGTGATCCGCACGCTGGAGGCTGAGGGTCTGGTGGACACATCGGGCCGCGCGGGACCGGTGGTGGCGCGGCTGGATTGGGTGCAGGCAGCGCAGATATATGACATCCGCAGGCTGTTGGAATCCGATGCCGCTGCCGAATGTGCGCAGCGCGCGGATGACGCTGTCAAGGCGCAACTGGCTCAGGGTCTGGCGGGGCTGGAGGCGGCGTTCAACGATGCCCAGCCATCGGCGCTCTATGCCGCGACAACCACCTTTTACGAGGTGATTTTCACCGCCGCTGGCCACGATATTGCCTGGGAGATTGTGCAGCGGTTGAATGGCCGCATCTCGCGGTTGCGGGCGCTGACCTTGGCCAGCACCAACCGCCGGGTGTCCGGTCCGGCGCATATGGCGCGGATTGCCGGGGCCATCGCGGCCAATGACCCGACGGCGGCGGCGCGGGCGGTGCGTGACCATTTGAAAGATGCCGCTGACATTGCCCGCACCCTGCTTGAGGCCCCATGACCGCCTATTGGATCGCCCATGTCACCGTCACCGATCCTGTGGCCTATCAGGGTTATTAGGCCTTGGCTCCGGCGGCCTTTGCTGCCCATGGCGCGCGGTTTTTGGTGCGCAGTGGGGCAGGTGCGCACGATGCGGGTCTTGGTTGTTGGTGTCATGTCTTGGGCCAGCTATGGCGGGATCATGCTGTTTCAGGGCTATTTGCGATTTAGGTGGCATAGGAAAAGGGCCGGGAGGTTTCTCCCCGGCCCTTGCAAGTGTGCTCGGGCGTTCGCCCCTCAAAACGCTCCACTGGAGCATTTTGACCCCGGCTTTGGCCGGGGTCGGGGCCTTCCAGCCCTCGCAAGCGTGCTCGGGCGTTCGCTGCTGAAAACGCTCCACTGGAGCGTTTTCCCGCTGGCCGCTAGGCCAGCGGCGCAGCTCACCCTACAATATT
>Ga0315905_10000889_pt1 | contig 32670 bp, 26 predicted proteins | sample LakEriMetagenome_5_FD_203522 | JGI IMG/M metagenome (GOLD analysis project Ga0315905, IMG submission 203522) | Freshwater fungal communities from buoy surface, Lake Erie, Ohio, United States - Buoy 4 MA121 | ecosystem: Environmental > Aquatic > Freshwater > Lake | place: USA: Lake Erie, Ohio... | reverse complement strand
ATCCGATTCAATTGAAAGCACTGAAGTGGGAGCAAATTACCCAGCAGGTGTATACAATGTGATCTTGACACAAGGAGAAAATACCAAAACACTACGTGTAGTGAAACGATAATTTCTTCAATGAATACAAAATTAAGGCCGCTCTTAGAGCGGCCTTTTTTTATTTATATATCATCAATTAATAAAATCGATTGTTGAGAAGTAATGCTTATGTGTGCTGTTAAAGCAAAAAAAAACCATACAAATTGTATGGTTTAACGTATAAAGAATACTATTTAATTACTGTTTTAATGAAGCTTTTTTGTAGGCGTAAAATTTATAAAACGCAAAAGCTAATCCGAATAAAGCTAATATAATAAGATGTGTATTAATAGGTGCAGGAGCAGGATCTCCGCCATTAAGTCCGCCTCCACCATCGTCGTCACCTGGTCCAGCTTGGGCAAATAGCGCTATTTGAGTAAAAAATAACACGCCAATAGAATACAATCGTATAATATTTTTTTTCATTTCAAATGATTTTTTCGACACAAAGATAAAATCATTTTTTAAATATCACTCATTTGTACTAGAAATATCGATAAAAAACACATAAAACAGTGTAAAAATAAATCAGATTTTTGAATCTAGTTGTCAATTTCAGAGGTGAAATAGAGTTTTACGCTAGGATATTTACTTTGGGTCATTTGTATTGTAAAGTCAGAATCGGCCAAAAAGACCAATTGTCCGTACTTGTCATGGGCTAAAAATTTTTGCTTGATTCGTTTAAATTCAGCAAATTCTTCATTTTTAGGATCTTCGGGTTTAACCCAACACGCTTTATGTACCGGAAAGTTTTCATAGGAACATTTGGCCCCATACTCGTGCTCTAATCGGTATTGAATTACTTCATATTGAAGCGCTCCAACCGTACCTATAACTTTACGATTGTTCATTTCAAGGGTAAATAACTGGGCTACACCTTCATCCATTAATTGATCAATTCCTTTTTCCAATTGTTTTGCCTTCATTGGATCGGCATTGTTAATGTAGCGAAAGTGTTCGGGGGAAAAACTCGGTATTCCGCGAAAGTTCATCATTTCGCCTTCGGTCAACGTATCGCCAATTTTAAAATTCCCAGTATCGTGTAGCCCTACAATGTCACCAGGATAGGAAATGTCTACAATTTCTTTTTTCTCTGCAAAAAAGGCGTTGGGACTAGAAAATTTTAAACCTTTATTCAAACGAACATGCATGTAGGGTTTGTTGCGTTCAAAGGTGCCCGAAACAATCTTAACAAATGCTAATCGATCCCGATGTTTAGGGTCCATATTGGCATGAATTTTAAATACAAACCCAGAGAGTTTGGTTTCGGTTGCTTCAACCAAGCGAGTATCCGATTCTTTGGCACGCGGACTCGGAGCAATTGCAATAAATCCATCCAGTAATTCGCGAACCCCAAAATTATTCAAAGCCGATCCAAAAAAAACAGGCTGTAAGCTACCATTTAAATAGCGCTCCCGATCAAATTCAGGATAGACTTCTTGAATCAATTCAAGCTCTTCACGCAATTTGTTTGCCGGTTTATCGCCAATTATTTTTTCTAATTCCGGATTTTGAATGTCGGTAATCTGGATAACATCTTCTATGTTTTTGCGACTGTCACTGCTAAATAAATTGATGTTTTTTTCCCAAATATTATAAATACCTTGAAAATCATACCCCATCCCAATAGGAAAACTAAGGGGTGTAACTTGTAATCCTAATTTTTGCTCCACTTCATCCATTAAATCAAAAGCATCTTTACCTTCCCGGTCGAGCTTGTTGATAAAAACAATGATGGGAATATTGCGCATTCGACATACCGAAACTAATTTTTCGGTTTGCTCCTCAACCCCTTTGGCCACATCAATTACCACTATTACACTGTCGACAGCCGTCAATGTGCGGTAGGTGTCTTCTGCAAAGTCTTTATGTCCGGGTGTATCAAGAATGTTGATTTTTTTATCCTTATAATTAAAAGCCAAAACCGAAGTGGCAACCGAAATTCCACGTTGCCGTTCAATTTCCATAAAGTCACTCGTTGCCCCTTTTTTAATTTTATTGCTTTTTACTGCACCCGCTTCTTGAATGGCACCCCCAAACAATAAGAGTTTTTCAGTAAGCGTGGTTTTACCGGCATCGGGGTGGGAAATAATTCCAAAAGTCCTTCTTCTTTCGATTTCTTGTAAAAAATTCATACGATAAAAATTGGGTGCAAAAATACGATTTATCATTCAATTATCAGGCTAAAAAAAGTGTCGAAATTCAGGTCCAAAACGTGTTAATAAATTTTTGTTAATAGTACTGCGCAGTCTTGTTTAATGCCTGCGTTTTGTTACTTTTGTTAATTCGAATGAAACCAAATTTTAGTAAAACCGTAAATAGTAATGTTACCCAATACAATGAATATTAGAAATTTGTTTTTTGCTTTGTCAGCCGGGATTTCAATGACTGCTCAACAGCAGAATTCGACTAAAGAAGTACTGTTCACTATTGATGATAAGCCCTATGATTCCGAAGAGTTTATTCGGGTGTACAACAAAAACTTAGACCTAGTAAAAGATGAGTCGCAAAAAGATCTTACCCAATATCTCGAATTGTATATCGGATATAAACTAAAAGTAAATAAAGCCTTTAAATTGGGTTTGCAAAACGGAGCGCAATACCAAAATGAATTAAAATCCTACCGTACACAGCTTTCAAAAAATTATTTGATGGATTCCAAAGTCACCCAAGAGCTTTTGGATGAAGGATATGCGCGTTTGCAAAAAGAAATTAATGCTTCACACATCTTATTGATGGTCGACGAAAATGCATCACCCGAAGATACATTAGCGGCTTACAATAAAATTATGGCCATTCGGGATCGTATTGTTAAAGGTGGGGAAGATTTTGGTACAGTTGCCGCCGAAACCTCGCAAGATCCATCTGCCAAAGAAAACAAAGGGAATTTGGGCTATTTTACCGCTTTTAGAATGGTGTATGCCTTTGAAAACGGAGCATACAAAACAGATCTAAATCAAGTTTCAATGCCCGTTCGCAGTCGTTTTGGCTATCACATTATTAGGGTTAATGCCACGCGCGACAACCGAGGTGAGATCGGGGTTTCTCACATCATGATTTTAAAACCAAAAGAAGGAGAGGATCCCAATAAAGCCAAAACAACTATTGATGAAATTTACCAGAAATTGCTACAAGGGGAAAATTTTGAAGAATTAGCCAAGCAATTTTCGGAAGATAAATCCTCATCAACTAAAGGAGGGGTGTTGAATAAATTTGCATCGGGCCAACTGAGTTCCGAAGAGTTTGAAAACCAAGCGTTTGCTTTGTCGGAAGAAAACCCAATGTCCAAGCCCTTTGAAACAGCTTATGGTTGGCATATTGTTAAATTAAACGGTAAATTTCCACTGCGTTCAAAAGATGAAATGAAAGTAGAATTGGAATCAAAAATTGCGCGCGATGACCGCTCTAAAAAAATTAGTGAGGCCTTAGCAGTCAAATTACGAAAAAAATACGCCACTCAAAAAGACAATAAGTTGTACAAAGCGATTGTAAAATCAGTGGATGAATCCTATTACAAAGGAGAATGGAAGGTGCCAATCGATTTGAAAAAATTTGATACTCGATTATTCATGGTGGGATCAAAAGAGATTAAAGGTGGTGCGTTTTTAGATTATTTGTATACGCAACAAAAAAGCAGTGGCAACATCAAGCCGTTAAATAAATTGGTCGATGTATTGTTTGATCGTTTTGCCGATGAACAACGCGCTATTTTTAACAATGAAAATTTAGAAAATGAATACCCAGAGTTTGCGGCCGTAATGAATGAATACCGCGATGGTTTGTTGTTGTTTGATTTGATGGAAAAAGAAATTTGGCAACGTGCTAAAACAGATACGGTTGGACTAAAACAATTCTACGAAGAGAACAAACAAAAGTATGTTTGGAAAACCCGTTATGATGCCGAAGTCTATTCGTCTACCAAACTAGAGGTGATGAAAAAGGTGATGGGATTGTTAAAAAAGGGAATGGATGCTAAAACAATTAAAGAAAAGTTTAATTCAGATAAGGAGTTGAATGTGATGATGTATGATGGTGTTTATGAAGAAGGTGCTGACGCTTTACCAAAAAACATCACGCCAGAATCTAAAATTACCGAAGTCACTCAAAAGGGGGAGTATTATTACGTAGCCAAAGTACGCAAGGTATTGCCTGCAGCAATTAAAACATTGGAAGAATGTAAGGGCAGGGCTACCAATGAATACCAACAATATTTGGAACAAAATTGGATCAAAGCGCTAAAGAGCGAATTCCAAATAAATGTGAATTACGACGTTTTTGAACGGGTTAAACAACAATTAAAGAAATAAATTCATGCATACTTTACGAATAATTCGTATACTTTTTTTAGGGTTGTGTTTCGGTACATCCGTTTTAGCTCAAGAAATTATACCTGAGAAACAACCTGATAAAAAAGAAGCAACACAGCGTGCCAATCGCCAACGTATTGATGGGATTATTGCCACCATTGGAGATTACAATGTGCTTGATTCCGATATTGATAAAACGTATTTAGAGATTGAAAGTCAGGGACAATCCATTAAAGACATTACCCGCTGTCAAATTTTAGGAAAATTGATGGAAGAGAAATTGTATGCCCACCAAGCGATACAAGATTCCATTCAAGTGAGGGATGAAGATGTAAAAGAACGAATGAATCAACAAATCGATTATATGGTCGAACAGTTGAAATCAATGGATGCGGTGGTTAAATATTTTAAGAAAGATAATGAGGATGAATTTCGTGCGGAGCTATTCGAACTCTTGAAGCAGCAACAATTGGCCTCTGAAATGACCAAAAAAATTGTCAGCGCTGTCGAAATTACCCCCGAAGAAACGCGTTCGTTTTACCAAAGACTCCCAAAGGACGATTTACCATTAATTGGTGCAGAAGTCGAAATTGCACAAATTGTAATTACTCCCAAAGTGAGTGAAGAAGAAAAGCAAAACGTTGTCAACAGGCTAAAAGAAATTAAAGCCGAAGTAATGAACGGGGCAAGTTTTACCACAAAGGCGGTATTGTATACAGAAGATCCGGGTTCCCGATCCAGCGGTGGATTTTATAAAATCAATAAAAAAACTCCTTTTGTAAAAGAATTTAAAGATGTTGCCTTTTCGTTGCAAGAGGGCGAAATATCAGATCCTTTTGAAACCGAGTTTGGCTACCATATCATTTATTTGGAAAAGGTAAAAGGTCAAGATTTAGAACTGCGCCATATTTTGATGAAGCCCAAAGTGACCAACGCGTCCTTGAAAGAGGCCAAAGAGAAAGCAGAATTGTTGCGTCAACGCATAGTAGCCAAAGAAATTTCGTTTACAGATGCTGCGCGCACCCTTTCGGATGAAAAAGAAACTCGTGCCAATGGTGGTGTATTGGTAAATCCGAAGACACAAGATACGCATTTTGAGCTAACCAAAATGGATCCCGAATTGTATAGCTTGGTATCCAATTTGAAAAGTGGTGAAGTAACGCAAGCGTTGTTTGATGATGATGGACGCAATGGGAAACGGTATAAAATTATAACGGTATCTTCCAAAACCGAGGAACACCCTGCAGATTTTAGTAAAGATTATACCAAAATAAGAGAGTTGGCTTTAAAAGAAAAACAGTTGAAAGCCATTGGAAAATGGTTTGATCAAAAAATTAAAGAAACCTACATTAAAATCAATGGAGAGTACAAAGAATGTACTTTTACCAACAATTGGTTGAAAAAATAGCAAAACAAAAACGGGAGTATGTCAGACGTCACAGCGATTCAAAATTTAGTTCAAAAACGTAACGAACTCAAAGCCGAAATAGCAAAAGTAATAGTTGGTCAAGATGCCGTAGTCGACCAAATTGTATTGAGTATATTTTCAGGAGGACATGCCTTATTAGTTGGAGTGCCTGGTTTGGCAAAAACATTAATGGTAAATACGATTGCTCAAGCTTTAGGGCTTGACTTTAAGCGCATTCAATTTACGCCCGACTTGATGCCTTCGGATATTTTGGGAAGTGAAATTTTAGATGAAAACCGCCAATTTAAATTTATAAAGGGACCGGTTTTTTCCAATATAATTTTAGCCGATGAGATCAACCGTACGCCACCAAAAACGCAGGCAGCGTTGCTAGAAGCTATGCAGGAACGCGCGGTGACTATCGCAGGGCAAAATTATAAATTAGATTTGCCCTATTTTGTGTTGGCTACTCAAAATCCAATTGAACAGGAAGGGACCTATCCGCTTCCAGAAGCTCAATTGGACCGCTTTATGTTTGCCATTAAATTGGATTATCCCACATTTGAAGAAGAGGTTCAAGTGGTAAAAAGTACAACAAATGACTCTAAACCGATGAGTAATGCGTTGTTTACTAGTGCTGAAATTATTGAATTCCAACAGTTAATTCGCCGTATACCGGTTGCCGATAATGTGGTAGAATATGCAGTGCGATTAGTAAATAAAACCCGACCTAACGGGCCAATGGCAATCGATTATGTTCGAAATTATTTGGATTGGGGTGCCGGGCCACGAGCCTCACAAAACCTAATTCTTGCGGCTAAAACACATGCTGCTTTTCAGGGGAAATATTCTCCCGATATCGAAGATGTGAAAGCGGTTGCGGAAGGTATTTTACGTCACCGAATTATTAAAAATTATAAGGCAGATGCCGATGGTATTACCGAAGAGATGATCATTCAAAAATTGCTGTAATGATCAAGAAGGTGATAGGCTTTCTGCCTGAATTGATAACCACATCGTTTGCTATGCTATGGTTTCTTGAAAATTATATAGAAACCGGTTCAATCAATTATTATGCTTTAGTAGCAGGATTGTTGCTAATGATCGCAGCAGTAACCCAATCACGACTCCTCGGTATGGCTATGGGGATAATTACGATACTCTTTTCGGTATTTATGGGTATTCGAGGGTATCTGTTTTTAGCAGAATTACAAGATAAAGCCCTCGGTAATCGTCTTTTTTACCTGATGTTAGCTGTTTTCTTGTTGAGTTTAGTTAGTGGTATTACCTTGTTTTTTAAATATTACCGTAAACAAGTTCATCCCGTTTAACCTCGACAAACTTTTTGTTAAAATTAGAAACTATTTTTAATTTTTCACTTCTAAATTCCCTTTTCGATAATAAAGTTCTATTGATTTTGCCTATTTGGAAAATAATTGCGACCAATAAAGATAATCGATTAAATATTTTTTAAAAAGTGTATCTTTTCGTAATTTTGTGGTGCAAACAAATAACCTTTTTTTATGGCTTTTGATATTGAAATGATTAAAAAAGTGTATGCAAATATGCCCCAGCGTGTGGATAAAGCACGTGAATTAGTAGGGCGTCCGCTTACGCTTTCTGAAAAGATTTTATATGCGCATTTGTGGGAAGGAAATCCTTCGCATGCGTTCACTAGAGGTAAAGATTATGTTGATTTCGCTCCCGATCGTGTAGCGTGTCAAGATGCTACGGCTCAGATGGCCTTACTGCAATTTATGCATGCTGGTAAATCTAAAGTGGCGGTACCTACAACGGTTCATTGCGACCACTTGATCCAAGCAAAAGTTGGCGCAACCACCGATTTGGCTGTTGCCAACTCTCAATCTAAAGAAGTATTTGATTTTCTTTCTTCTGTTTCCAATAAATACGGTATCGGTTTTTGGAAGCCAGGCTCTGGAATTATTCACCAAATTGTATTAGAAAATTATGCTTTCCCAGGAGGAATGATGATTGGTACCGACTCCCATACAGTGAATGCGGGTGGTTTAGGAATGTTGGCTATTGGTGTAGGTGGAGCAGATGCCGTGGATGTAATGTCGGGAATGTCGTGGGAATTAAAATTTCCGAAATTAATTGGGGTTAAATTAACCGGAAAATTAAACGGCTGGACGGCTCCAAAAGATGTTATTTTAAAAGTAGCCGATATTCTAACCGTTAAAGGAGGGACCGGTGCTATTGTTGAATATTTCGGAGAAGGTGCTGTGGCTATGTCATGTACCGGTAAAGGGACGATTTGCAACATGGGTGCAGAAATTGGAGCAACTACTTCAACCTTTGGATACGACGATTCGATGCGTCGCTATTTAATCGCTACCGGTCGTCAAGATGTAGTTGATGCTGCCGATCAAGTGGCGTCCTATTTAACAGCCGATGCAGAAGTGTATGTTAATCCAGAGCACTATTTTGATCAATTAATTGAAATCAATTTATCAGAGTTAGAACCCCATATTAATGGGCCATTTACTCCCGATCGCGGTACACCAACTTCAAAAATGAAGGAGGAAGCTGAGAAAAACGGTTGGCCGTTAAAAGTCGAGTGGGGACTAATTGGTTCCTGTACCAATTCTTCTTATGAAGATATGGCGCGCGCAGCTTCTATTGTAGAGCAAGCAGTTGCCAATCATATTACTCCAAAAGCTGAGTTTGGTATCAATCCAGGTTCAGAACAAATTCGCTATACCATAGAACGCGATGGTATTTTAGCCACATTTGAAAAAATGGGGACTAAAGTATTTACCAATGCTTGCGGTCCTTGTATCGGGCAATGGGATCGCGAAGGGGCAGAAAAAGGAGATAAAAATACGATTGTTCATTCGTTCAACCGCAATTTTTCTAAGCGTGCTGACGGGAACCCAAACACCCATGCTTTTGTAACTTCTCCCGAGATGGTTGCTGCTTTGGCAATTTCAGGTCGTTTGGATTTTAATCCAATTACCGATACAATCATTAACGATAATGGTGAAGCAGTTAAATTAGCTCCTCCTGTTGGAGATGAATTGCCATCAAAAGGATTTGCAGTTGAAGATGCAGGCTTTCAAGCTCCCGCTGCCGATGGTAGTGGAGTGAACGTTGTTGTGAATCCAACCTCTGAGCGTTTGCAATTATTGGATCCGTTTCAACCTTGGGACGGTCAGAATATCACAAATGCTAAACTGTTAATTAAAGCATTTGGTAAATGTACCACAGATCATATCTCAATGGCAGGACCTTGGTTGCGTTTCCGTGGACATTTGGATAATATTTCCAATAACATGTTAATAGGTGCTGAAAATGCTTTTAACGGAAAAGCCAATTCAGTTAAAAATCAATTGACAGGCGCCTACGAAGAAGTGCCTAAAGTTCAGCGTGCTTATAAAGCAGCTGGAATTGCATCCATTGTAGTTGGTGATCACAATTACGGAGAAGGTTCTTCACGGGAGCATGCCGCAATGGAACCAAGACACTTAGGTGTTTCGGCTGTATTGGTAAAATCGTTTGCCCGTATACACGAAACCAATTTGAAAAAACAAGGAATGCTAGCACTTACTTTTGCTAACGAAGCCGATTATGATAAAATCCAAGAAGATGACCAATTCAACTTCATCGATTTAACATCTTTTGCTCCGGGTAAACCGTTAACTTTAGAACTGATTCATGCTGATGGTTCAAAAGAAACCATTTTAGCAAATCACAGTTATAATGAGGGTCAAATAGAATGGTTTAAAGCAGGATCTGCATTAAATTTAATTGCCGCTGCAAGTAAAATGTAAACCAAAAGATTTTGTTTCAATAAAAAAACCGCCCCTTTGAAAAAAGAGGCGGTTTTTTAATAACCAAACAAAAAATAATAAATGAGATTTTTTTAAGTATTTAATTAACCCTAATAAATAACTTAAATGTCGCATAGTTCAGTAGGTTGTCTATAATAGATTTGGGGCTATTAGGATGAACGACTAACTATTTAACAAGTCAAATATACGAACAAATTTCGGTGAAATGCAAATAAAATCGATGAATTACATAAAAATTTAAAAAATGTAATAAAATATTTACAAAAACAGTGTTTTTTGAATAAAAAAAGTCCAGTACAAGTGTACCGGACTTCATGATTAACTTGAATCTAACGATTAATAATACGTATAGCGTCTTACTTTTGAAATATATTTGGCCAAACGAATCACTTGGTGGCTATAACCGTATTCATTATCATACCAAACATACAGTACAATATTTTTACCATCTCCAGAAACAATCGTAGCATTACTATCATATATTGAAGGAGCGGAAGTGCCAACGATGTCCGAAGATACTAATTCATTGTTTAAAGAATATTTAATTTGTTCTACCAGTTCACCTTCTAAGGCATACTTTCGCATAATATTGTTTACTTCTTCAACCGAAGTGGCTTTGCCAACTTCAAGATTTAATACAACCAATGAACCGTTTGGAACCGGAACACGAATGGCATTGGAAGTCAGTTTTCCCGCTAAGCTCGGTAAAGCTTTTGCTACGGCACTTCCGGCACCGGTTTCTGTGATCACCATATTCAAAGCTGCTGCTCTCCCTCGACGGTATTTTTTATGCATATTGTCGACTAAATTTTGATCGTTGGTATACGCATGAATGGTTTCCAAATGACCTTTAACTACTCCTAAGGTGTCTTCAACTGCTTTTAATATAGGAGTAATGGCATTGGTGGTGCAGGATGCTGCCGAATAAATTTTAATAGTATCAGGATTGTAGTCATTGTGATTTACACCATGAACAATATTGGGAACACCTTTGCCCGGAGCTGTCAATAAAACTTTTTCTACCCCTTTTGAAGTCAAATGACGTTTTAAGGCCTCTTCAGTTGTAAATGCTCCGGTATTGTCAATTACGAGTGCATCTTCAATTCCAAATTGGGTGTAGTCAATTTCTTCTGGTCCAGCAGCGGTAATTATATGTACGGTAGTTCCGTTTATGAGTAATGCATTGTTTGCCACATCAGCAACAACCGAACCTTCAAAGTCGCCATGAACGGAATCATAACGTAACAAAGAGGCTCTTTTTTCCAAGGATTGGGCATCATTGCGGTCACGGGTAACAATAGCACGCAAGCGCAATTGCTCTCCTTTACCAATTTTACTCATCATTTCACGGGCTAATAACCGTCCGATACGACCAAACCCATACAATACTACATCTTTAGGTTTTATTTCTTGCGAATTTTTGGAATCTTTCAACCGATCAATCACAAAAGCACGGGAGTCGTGCATAGTGTTGGTTTCTAAATGAAACTCATAGGTTAGTTTTCCAATATCGATGCGAGAAGGCGGTAAATCTAAATTCGAAAGCGCTTTAACAATCTCAACGGTATCAAAAACATTGATTGGTTTTTGTATAAACTCGCCCGCATATTCATGCAAGTTCATAATGTCACTCACATTGCGATTTAATAACGGATTGCGGAAGAAAATTAATTCAATGGATTTGTCATACCATAAATCACTAACAATTTTAATAATTTCTATGGCCGCTTTCCTGCGGTCGACTTGAAAAGCCAGTTCTTTTTCGTATTGCTGGATATTCGACATATGTATTGGGTTTAGGTTGTGTAGTTTATTTTTTAATTTGGTGCAAAAGTAATTAACTACAACGTTTTCGTAAAATATTTTATCAGTTTTTTTCAAAAAAAAACCAACTCCAAAGCAAGAGATGGTTTTCTATTTTTTAATAAAAGGCGGTTTAAATGATAAATCGAAACACTTGTCCGTTTTTAGTAATCAGTTGAACACTTGCGCCTTCACGATCATCTTTATTGCCTAAAATTTTAGAAACAGTTTCGATATCGGTCGCATTTGCATTATCAATACGCAAGATTACACTTCCGATTAACTCGTCTTTGTAGGGTAATAACCGTTCATTTGTAATGTCTTTAATTTTAACGCCCGACTCTATGTTGAATCGTTTTTTATCTCCAGCCGTAATATTTTCCAATTCCATTCCTCGGAATTCTGTATTGATCAAATCATTTTTAACCAAGGTAACAGGAACAATTCGAGTTGCGCCATCGCGTATTAAAGTTACGCTAACCTTATCATTCGGTCGCTTGGTATTGATGTAACCGTTTAATTCTGAGTAGGATGTGATTTTCTGATTGTCCAATTTGACGATAATATCTCCTTTTTGAATCCCCGCTTTTGCCGCTCCCGAGTTTTCAATAACGTTGGTTATATAGTAGCCCTCCGTTTGTTTTAAGCCCAATTTTTTAGCATTGGTTCCATTCAATTCATTCCCAACGGCACCCAAAACACCCCGTTGTACATTGCCGTACTCCATAATGTCTTCAATAATTTTTCGGGTGATATTTGAAGGAATCGCAAAGGAATAGCCCGCATAACTTCCAGTAGGAGAAGAAATCATGGTATTAATACCGACCAATTCACCGCGGGTATTTACCAAAGCACCTCCGCTATTACCCGGGTTAACAGCTGCATCGGTTTGTATAAACGATTGAATTCCATTGGTGTCCAAATTACGAGCTTTTGCCGAAACAATTCCTGCTGTTACTGTAGAGGTTAGGTTGTAGGGATTGCCCACGGCCAACACCCATTCACCTACTTTCACTTGATCTGAGTCGGCAAATGTTGCATAAGGTAATTTTTCATCGGCATCAATTTTCAACAATGCCAAATCCATTTTAGAATCGGTTCCAATTAATTTGGCTTTAAATACCTTTTTATTATTCAACGTTACCTCGAGTTCCGACGCATCTTTAATCACATGATTATTGGTTACAATGTATCCGTCTTGTGAAATGATTACACCCGAACCCGTACCAATTTGTTCTTGTTGTTGTGCTCCGCCACGTGATCCGTAGAAAAATTCCATAATCGGATTATAAACCGTGCGAACAGACACGTTCTTTACGTGAACGACCGCATGTACCGTATTGTCGGCAGCTGCCGTAAAATCAATGTTTTCTGCACCCATTGCTACATTTCGAGCACCGTAATTGGGCGCCAATGTTACCAATCCATTTCGTGTAGTGTGATCTTCAACAAAGAGTTTATAGGCCCCTAAGGTTGTTGCGCCGCCAAGTAATGCAACTAAAAATACGCTAGATAATTGTTTCATTAGTTTACTATTAATTCAATTTATAACTTCAAATTTATCAAAATAGTGTTCCGTTACCTTTCCTTTAACGCTCGTTTAACAATGTTTAACGTGCTATTAATATTTGTAACTTTGTCACTCTTACAAAAGTAAAAATGCGTTTGAAATTTCAAAAATATCAAGGAACCGGAAATGACTTTATAATCATCGATAACCGATTACTGTTTTTTCCCAAAAATGATACCAAACTCATCGCACGTCTTTGCCATCGTCGTTTTGGCATTGGAGCAGACGGCTTGCTGTTATTGGAAAATGACAATATGTCTGATTTTAAAATGGTGTATTACAATGCCGATGGTCATGAAAGTTCGATGTGCGGCAATGGCGGTCGTTGTTTGATAGCCTTCGCTAAAGGGCTAGGAGTGATTCAGAATGAGGCTACTTTTTATGCTGTAGATGGACTACACCACGCCCATATTGATTCATTGAATAAGGTTGCGCTTCAAATGATACCGGTCGAATCGGTTGCTGTTCATGCTGACTATGTATTCTTAAATACAGGCTCACCCCACCATGTTGTATGGGTTGACCAACTCGATACATTAGATGTAAAAGCTGCAGGTGCCGCTATTCGTTATTCCGATTTGTACGGTACTGCAGGAAGCAATGTAAATTTTGTTCAACAATTGGGTGACAATCATTTCCGATTGCGCACATACGAGCGCGGAGTAGAAGATGAGACACTTTCTTGTGGAACTGGGGCAACAGCCGTTGCAATTGCTATGCATGCTCTCGGTAAAACAACTACAAATGAAATTGATTTGGAAGTAGAAGGTGGTAAATTGCATGTGTCATTTGATTTTGTAGACGGAAAATACCAGCAAATCCATTTAATCGGACCGGCTACTTTAGTCTTTTCAGGAGAAATTGAACTATAATGCAAACGTTACACGGAAATAGCATCTACCTTCGCGCATTGGAACCAGAGGATTTGGAGTTCATCTATGCTGTTGAAAATGACGAGGCAATTTGGGAGGTTAGTAATACGATTACTCCCTATAGTCGGTTTTTAATTCGGCAATACCTTGAAAACGCACAACAGGATATTTTTGAAGCCAAACAACTTCGTTTAGCGATATGTTCTAGAATAAGTGAAAAAGCATTAGGTTTGATTGATCTTTTTGATTTTGATCCTGTAAACCGAAGAGCAGGTGTAGGCATTATCATTAAAAATGAAAATGAACGGGGAAAAGGTCATGGGAAAGAAGCGTTGCAATTGGTAATTAATTATGCATTTCATCACCTTCAATTGCATCAATTATATGCAAATATTGGTGAAGAAAATGCAGCAAGTATAGCTCTTTTTAGTACTTTTGGATTCCAAAAAATTGGCGTTAAGAAAGATTGGATTTGCCGTAACGGTGAATTTTTTGATGTGGCGCTCTATCAATTATTACAAAAATAAACAGTACGATAATGTTTGCTAATAAGAAAAAAATAGGCTACTTAGTAGGTGGCTTCGTGTTGGTGGTTGCACTGGGCATGTATCTCCGTTTTTTTGCTTCCAATACCACATTTAATGAAGCCGAACAATGGGTAACTATTCCTACTGGCTCCAATTTTGAAGCAGTTAAAAAAATTATGGATCCTTACATTGATGGGATGGGTGGCTTTGAAAATATGGCTGCAATTCGTCGGTATGATAGTAACGTAAAGCCCGGTCGGTTTTTATTGAAAAAAGGAATGGGTAATTTTGGTTTGGTTGCTGCACTACGCCATAATATCCCAGTGAAACTTACCTTTAATAATCAAGAACGTTTGGAGGATTTGTGTGTGCGTTTCAGTCAGCAAATCGAGCCGGATACGACCCAATTAATTTCTGTTTTTCGCGATTCGTTATTTTTAAAAGAGCAGGGCTTTACTAAGGCGAATGTTATGGCAATGTTTATTCCAAATTCTTACGAGTTTTACTGGAATATTTCGGCAATTACGTTCCGCAATAAAATGTTGAAAGAATACAAAAAATTTTGGAATGCAGATCGTTTAGCCAAAGCAGAAAAGATTGGTTTATCGCCAATTGATGTCATAATTCTGGCTTCAATTGTGCATAAAGAAACCGTAAAAAAAGAGGAGCGTCCACGTGTGGCAGGGGCTTACCTCAATCGTTTAAAGCAAGGAATGCCCTTGCAAGCCGATCCAACGGTTATCTATGCGTTGAAGTTGAAAGCAAATGATTTTACCCAAGTGATAAAACGCGTTTTGTTTAAAGATTTAACCCTTTCTTCCCCGTATAATACGTATGTCAATATTGGTTTACCACCCGGTCCTATTGCAATGCCCGATATTACAGCAATTGATGCGGTATTGAATCCCGAAAAGCACAATTACATTTATTTTTGTGCGAGTATCGAGCGCTTTGGCTATCATGAGTTTGCGGTTACGTATCCTGAGCATCAAGTGAATGCTAAAAAATATGCAGATTGGATTAATTCCACCGGAACAACGCGCTAAAATGCTGCGGTATTTGTGGATTGTACTTGTTTGTACAATGGGCTTAAGTGCCCAAAATAAATCGTTTTCATTTTTAAAACCCTCCGATACCCTTCATAAACCGAGAAGAAATGGAGTGGTATTAGCCACTTCGGGTTTAGCCGCTACAACTTTAGTCGGGTTAAATCAATTGTGGTACAGCGATTATCCAAAATCCGACTTTCATTTTGTTAATGATAATAATGAATGGTTACAAATGGATAAAGCCGGACATTTTTTGTCGTGTTATCATATCAGTCGCCTTAGTGCCCAATCTATGGCATGGAGTGGTGTGTCAAAAAAGAAGCAGTTGTATTTTGGTGCCAGTGCAGCTTTGGCTTTTATGACGGTTATTGAAGTTTTTGATGGCTATTCTGCCGAATGGGGAGCGTCATGGGGCGATGTAATCGCAAACACAACCGGAACGGCATTGTATGTTGGTCAAGAATTACTTTGGAACGAGCAGCGGATTGTTCCGAAATTTTCCTTTCATCAAACATATTTTGCATCCCAAAGACCCAATGTACTTGGGAGTAGTTGGAATGAACAAATCCTGAAAGATTATAACGGACAAACCTATTGGCTTTCCTTTAATCTGTATGATTTTACGAAAGAAAAAACATTTCCCAAATGGTTAAATGTCGCATTGGGCTATGGAGCCACTGGAATGGTGTCTGGATATAATGAAAATTCGCAACTTTTGAACCTGCCTTCTTATCAGAGAAACCGCCAATTTTATCTAAGTTTGGATATAAATTTGCAGAAAATACCTACAAAAAATAGAGTTTTACAAACGCTATTTTCAGCCTTCAATTTTTTGAAAATACCAGCGCCAACCCTTGAATATCAGGCATCAGGAAATTGGAAAGGCCATTGGATCTATTACTGATTTAGCATTAACTCCTTGATTTTCAATAGTGATTTAAAAAAAGGTTGTATATTACTCCCCGCTAATCAAGTGGTGACAGGGCTTGGAAATTACATTTTATGATCAAAAAATGGACGTATTATAGCACCATTTTACTTGTAATCGGCGGTATTTGTTCCGCATTTAAATCAGAAGACATCAAGAGCCATAGTTGGTTTTATGTTAGCGAAGAAGACGAATTGTCGTACCAATTTCCTTCGTTAAATCCAAACGATTACTACAACAACACCATCCCTTTTACTGGAAAATATTTTATTGGATTTAAAGAAGCGGTTGCTTTTAGAGAGTCGCAAGGGAATTATAAAAAAGTAAATTCCAAAGGTTTTATGGGTAAATATCAGTTTGGTCCTCATACGTTGGCTTCGATTGGCATTCGTGATCAAGGCGCTTTTTTACGCAATCCAGAGCTACAAGAAAAAGCTTTCGTTACCTTACTCAAAAAACACAAGTGGGAGTTACGCAATGAAATTAGTAATTATCGAGGAAAAACGGTTGGCGGCGTATATATTACCGAATCGGGTATTTTAGCCGCGGCACATTTGGGTGGTCCAGGCTCTGTACGTCGTTTTTTAAAAACGGATGGTCGTAGAAAATGCCACGATGGGTATGGGACTTCAGTAAAAACCTATATGAAGCGATTCTCGGGTTATGAAACCCACCACATAAAGCCTGAAAAAAATCCAAAAGTTAACTAATACAAAACCTCCAATTGTGGAGGTTTTTTTATGATGTCTTGTGCAAAATAAATAGGGTAGGGCGTTTATCTAAGTTCATTTTTTGTTTTTTCCAATCGGCTACACGATACGTTTTAATATATTCTGTAGGTAATGTGATATCGGCAGCGATACATAACAGCGTGTTCGGATGTACGGTTTGCAAAATGTCTTCGACTAACTTCATGTTACGGTAGGGTGTTTCAATAAATAATTGGGACTGGTTGCGTTCAAAAGAAATACGTTCCCAATTTTTAAGTGCTGCTTTTCGTTCACCTTTATCAATCGGTAAATAGCCGTTGAAAGCAAAACTTTGTCCGTTCATGCCGCTTGCCATCATGGCTAATAGTAGGGAAGAGGGTCCAACTAAAGGAACTACTTGAATTCCTTTTTCATGGGCTAATTTTACGATTACCGCCCCAGGATCGGCTATGCCTGGACATCCGGCTTCACTCATTAGCCCCACGTTTTTTCCTTCCATACAGGGTTGCAACATATTGCTGTGTTCTTTGGCGTCGGTATGTTTATTTAAGAGGCTAAATTGTAAGGAAGGTTGCGGAATTTCACGCGCTATTTTTTTGATGAATCGACGCGCCGTCTTTTCATTTTCAACAATATAGGTGTTGAGCTGTGTTATCGTATGTTGAACCGTTGCTGGAAGTACCTCCAAGGGCTCGTTATCACCCAAGGGAATCGGAATCAAGTAGAGTTTTCCTTTTGGAGTCACAACCATTATTCTTTTAATATACGTTGTGCAATGATATCGGTAGCTTCGTCTAACATAGCATATACCATGTCGAAACCATTTTGAAGGCCGTAATACGGGTCGGGTACATCTACATTATCACCGGGAAATAAAGCGTTTAAGATTAATTCCACTTTTTGTTTTTGATTCTCATTTTTTGCTAAAAAAATAACATCGTCATAATTGGAATTATCCATAACAAAAATATAATCAAACGTATCAAAATCGCTTACCGTAAATTGACGTGCTTTTTGTTTTGAAATATCTAAACCCATTTTTTGAGCCGTAGCAATTGAACGGCTATCAGGTTGACGCCCAATATGGTAGTTGGCAGTGCCAGCGGAATCTACAAAAAATTGATCCTTAGGTAATTTGGAGGCCAAAAGTCCTTCTGCTAAAGGCGAACGACAAATGTTGCCCAAACATACCATTAAAACGTTAACAGGCATGATGGTTACGGGTACTTAATTAGTTATGCAAAAGTAGGAAACCCGACTATAACGACAATTTTTTGTTGATATCTTCTACAAACTTTTTGAATTGTTTGTCGGTGGCTACCAAATTGTCTACGGTTTTGCAAGCATGAAGTACAGTAGCATGGTCACGGTCACCAATTTGCGATCCGATGTTAGCCAATGAGGCTTTGGTGAACTTTTTTGCAAAGAACATTGCCAATTGACGCGCTTGTACAACGTGACGCTTGCGGGTTTTGGACTGAAGGGTGTCAATATCTAATTGGAAATAATCAGAAACTACTTTTTGGATATAGTCAATAGATATTTCGCGTTTCACATTCTTGACGAATTTTTCTACGATACTCTTCGTTAATTCGATTGTGACCTCTTTTTTGTTAAAAGAAGACTGCGCAATTAAAGAGATGATGGCACCTTCTAACTCACGAACATTTGATTTGATATTTTGGGCAACATATTCTACAATTTCGTTAGGCATTTCAACACCATCACGGTATAAAATATTGCGTAAAATCGAAACACGTGTTTCATAATCGGGTTGGTACAATTCTGCTGAAAGTCCCCATTTAAAACGCGACAATAAACGTTGCTCAATATCTTGCATGTCAACCGGTGCTTTATCTGAAGTTAAGATAACTTGCTTTCCGTTTTGGTGCAAATAATTGAAAATGTGAAAAAAGACGTCTTGGGTTCCCGATTTCCCCGACAAAAATTGAACATCATCAATGATTAAAACATCAATCAATTGATAAAAGTGAATAAAATCATTGCGGTTATTTTTCTTAACCGAATCAATATATTGTTGTGTGAAGACTTCGGCTGAAATATAGAGTACCGTTTTTTCAGGGTATTTATCTTTGATTTCAACCCCTATGGCATGCGCTAAATGGGTTTTTCCCAATCCTACTCCCCCAAAAATCAATAAGGGATTAAACGAAGTTCCACCGGGTTTATTGGCCACAGCCAAACCTGCAGAACGTGCCAAACGGTTAGAGTCGCCTTCTAAGAAATTATCAAAACTATAGTTTGGGTTCAGTTGGGATTCAATTTTAACATTTCGAATTCCGGGAATTACAAACGGGTTTTTTAACTCAGGGTTTAAATTTTTATAGGGTGCATCTACATTTTGCGATTTTATCGGACTGCGATGCGCACTCGGCAACTGTTCTGTAAACGGTTGTTTGTTGCCGTAAGTGTTTTCCATCTTAATTTTATACAGTAACTTTGCGCTTTTACCAAGTTCTCTCGTAAGTGCGACCTTTAATAATTTTACATAGTGTTCCTCAAGCCATTCATAAAAAAATTTGCTGGGCACTTGAATGTATAATGCGTTATCAGTAAGTTCAACAGATTTGATAGGTTCAAACCATGTTTTGAAAGCTTGTTCCTGGATGTTGTCCTTTATGAATGAAAGACAATTCTCCCATACTGATTGCGCAGTTTTACTCATAAATCTGTTAAAATTATTAATTTGTTAAAGGTTCTGTTGCTGTGAAGAAGCGCGATTTGCTCCTTTTTTTTTGGGTTAACAAATATGTGAACAATTTTGGTTAAAAAAAAATAAAACCCTATTGATTTTTTAAAAATTTTGTTGTAAAGAAATTTTAAATTGTAGATTAACGACACAAAAATATAGATGAAATTAAATGAAGTACAGGTTCGGGTGCGGTATAGCGAAACTGACCAAATGGGAGTAGTATATCATGGGAGTTATGTGCCCTATTTTGAAATCGGACGCGTGGAATGGCTCAGAAATAGAGGGATTTCCTATAAAGCATTAGAGGAAAGTGGTATTGCGCTCCCAATAGTTTCCATGCATATCAATTATAAAAAACCTGCTCGCTATGACGATTTGCTCATAGTCACCACCCGATTAAAACACTACAGTGGTGTTAAGATTGAATTTGATTGTGAAATTCGCAATGAAAACTGGGAGTTATTAACAAATGCACATTTTATATTGGTTTTTGTAGCGGTAAAAACCGGTCGCCCTATTGAACCGCCAACAGCTATTTTAACGATAATGCAAAATGAGATTTAATGTAAGCGTTCAATTTCAATTTCAAAAAGCGCACTGAAAAGGGTAAATACACTTTCCGCATTTTTTTTTCGGGTAGAAATGATTATCTCACAGTTGAGTTCCATCGTTTGGGAAATAATAGATAGGTTTTTTTCTTTGATTACGCGCATAACTTTGTTGAGGTTTTTGTAATCAAATTTGACTTTAAATAAAATATCCACGGTACGTTCTACAATAACAGCGCCCTCTAGCGCTTGTTGTGCTGCAGTTCGATAAGCAGCGATTAGGCCACCAACCCCCAATTTCACGCCACCAAAAAAACGAACCACTACTACCAATACATTCGTAATACCAAATGATTGAATTTGTCCATATATAGGCATGCCCGCCGAATTAGAGGGTTCGCCATCGTCATTAGCGCGGTAGTATATTCGTTCAGTTCCCAATTGGTAGGCATAACAAAAATGACCCGCACCGGTATGCTGTTTACGCAATTGTTCTAAATATTCCTTGACTTCATCATCGGATTGAACTGGAAAAACATAGCCATAAAACTTACTGTTTTTCTCTTTGTACAGAATTACTTCTGAAGGTTCCGCAATGGTGCGATAGGTGTCAATCATAAGGTGTCGATGAGTCGATGTGTTAATTTGATGATTAGTCAATGTGTCAATGAGTCAATGTGTCAATGAGTCGATGTGTCAATGAGTCGATGTGTCAATGAGTCGATGTTTCAATGAGGAACGGGTGAAATTTAAACGTTTATACAGTAAAGTCCAACGTCCAAAGTCTAATCACTAATCACTAGTCACTAATCACTAGTCACTAGTCACTAGTCACTACAGCGGAAATTCCTTTTTTTGAAACAATTCGGTTACATCTTCTTTGCCTACTTGCAAATTCCAAACATGCAGACCCAAAGCGGCTGCGGCATCAGTATTACTTTTTTTGTCATCGATAAATAAGGTGCGCTTGGGTGATAAGTCATACTTCTCCAAGATATGGTAATAAATCGCAGGATCGGGTTTGCGCATACCCATTTCATAGGAATACAATACTTTTTCAAAAGAAGTGTAAAAAGCCGTACAAAATGACATTCCCGTTTTGTGTTCAAACCAGCTGATGTGGATTTCATCCGTATTGGTTAGTAAAAATAGCCGGTATTTGCCCGATAGCATTTGTAAAAACTCCAAACGTTCCAGAGGAAAATCACCAATAATAGTGTTCCATGCAGCGCGAATATCCAACAATGATGCGTTAGGCAATTCCTTTTGAAACGATTCTAAGAATTCTTGCTCCGTGATTTGCCCTTTTTCAAAACGATCATTTTGTGCCATCAAATCGTCTGTCCATAGCTCATTTAGCCCCAATTTTTGGAAAGCCGCTACCTGTGCATCTTTCTCTAAATTTAGAAAAACATCTCCAAAGTCAAATATAATCGCATTAATCATAACGGAAGTAGATTTTAAGTTGGTTGTCGACTATTGTTTCCGTGTGGTTAGCCACAGCATTCCATTGCGGCGCTTTTATACCAGAACCCCACTGTGCTTGACACTCAAAAACGCGTGCTTCGTCCCATAAATCAGCATCAATGAACTGTTGCAGCATTTTGCTGCCTCCTTCTACAAGGATCGATTGCACGTTTTTTTGAGCTACTAGTTTTGCAATTTGTTCCGGGAGGGAATACTCAAAGTTACAAATTAGGTAAGTAACTTGGTTATCGGATTCCTTATTTTCTATTTCTGTAAATACAATTGTGGGTGTTTCCCCATTTTTTATATGGTAGTTTTTCCCAATTTTACCTGAGCGATCGACTACCAAGCGAATGGGATTATTTCCAAACCAATCGCGTGTGTCCAATTTTGGGTTGTCGTCCAAAACGGTGGTTGTGCCGACTAAAATTGCTTGTTCTTCACTACGCCATTTATGCGCCAACTGTCGCGCATAGGGATTGGAAATCCAAACGGGTGCTTTTTTTTCTTTTGTTAGTGGTGCAATAAAACCATCTGCGGTTTGTGCCCATTTTAAAATAATATAGGGTCGCTTTTGGTTGTGAAACGTAAAAAAACGTTTATTCAATGTATGGCATTCGTGTTCTAAAACCCCAACGATAACATTTCTTCCTGCATCGCGTAATTTCTGAATTCCCCGACCGGCCACAGCTGCAAAAGGATCGATAGTACCAATAACAATAGTGGGAATGCCCATTTCTAAAATAAGATCACTACAGGGTGGCGTTTTTCCAAAATGACTGCAAGGTTCTAAACTCACATAAATAGTAGCTTCTTTTAATAGGTCTTTATTTTTTACCGAATGCACCGCTCGTACCTCTGCGTGGGGTTCACCCGCTTTTCGATGCCAACCTTCACCAATGATTGCATCATTATGTACGATTACACAACCTACTAACGGATTAGGATAGGTGGTTCCTAAGCCATTTTGGGCCAATTGAATGCATCGTTGTATATATTTTTCATGTATCTTCACTTCACAAAAATACAATTACCACAGAAATGAGCTCCATTCATATTCGTAAAATTCAATCCAGTGATAATCCAAAAATTGCCCAAGCGATTCGATCGGTGTTTGAGCTTGAGGGCTACCCTTTAACAGGTACAGCTTATGCCGATTCGCAATTGGATTTTATGTTTGAAACCTACCAAATTCCGAATTCGGTTTATTTTGTGGTGGAACAAAAAGGGGTGATTTTTGGCGGAGCGGGTATCCGACCCCTAGATAACGGGAGTGATGGTGTTTGTGAATTGCAAAAAATGTACTTTCTCCCCCAAATTCGAGGCCAAGGCATAGGCCTTCAAATCATCCAATTGTGTTTAAAAGCGGCCAATGATTTTGGGTATCAAAAATGTTATTTGGAGACTTTACCCGAGATGATAGCTGCACAACATATTTACCAGAAAATGGGTTTTGACTATCTTTGCGTACCCTTAGGGAATACCGGTCATACCAATTGTCCCATATGGATGCTTAAATCGCTTCAGTAATGCAATTACGTCAACTTAAATCCCAGTTTTTAGCAACCCTCACCCCGCACTACGATGCCGCTGAAGCCGCACGATTTTTTGATTTATTGTTGGATGCATTTGAGTCCAAAAAGCGCATTGACTTAGTTCTCGAACCCGAACTGGAAACCCAACAAGTCGACCGATGGCAATTGGCATTGCTTGCCTTACAAAAGTTCAAACCTATTCAATATATTATAGGTACAACGGTTTTCTTTGATTTGTTGTTTGAAGTAACGCCGGCTACTTTAATTCCGCGACCCGAAACCGAAGAACTGGTAGATTGGATCCTTCGCGATACTACAAATCCAAACATAGCATTGCTCGATATGGGAACGGGAAGCGGATGTATTGCCATAGCTCTGGCTAAAAATTTACCCAATGCTCAAGTAATGGCCCTTGATATTTCGATTGCAGCTCTTGAAGTTGCGCAACGCAATGCAATGCAAAATGGAGTATCTATTCAATTTATAAACCAAAGCATTTTGGATGAAGCAACGCTTTTTAATTGTTTTGCCCATTGCCAATTGGACATTATAGTTTCCAATCCACCGTATGTGCGATTATTAGAAAAACATGAAATTCAACCCAATGTACTCGACTATGAACCCCATTTGGCTTTGTTTGTTGCCGATGAAGATGCGTTGTTGTTTTACCGTCATATAGGCAATTTTGCTTATGAGCATTTGAAAAAAGGAGGGAAGTTGTATGTAGAAATCAACCAATACCTTGGTAATGAAACCGTAGTTTTGATGCAACAAATTGGTTTTGAAGCAATTGAATTACGAAAAGATTGTTATGGTAATGATCGAATGCTGCGCTGTATCCGGTAATTATTCGTAACGCAATGCTTCAACAGGATCTAGTTTTGAGGCTTTAATTGCAGGATAGAGTCCCGAAACCAAGGCAACTAAGAAGCTGGTAATCACTGCGGCAATCATAGCCATCCAGGGTAGGGTAAATTCAAAGTCAAATAATTTGGCAAATCCATACCCAATAAGTATTCCAAATAGCATTCCCAACAAACCGCCCAATTGTCCAATTACGAGTGTTTCGATAAAAAATTGCCAGGCAATTGTGCTGCGTTTGGCGCCTAGTGATTTACGAACTCCAATTTCACGCGTTCGTTCGGTTACCGAAACGATCATAATATTCATTAAAGCAATAGACGACCCTAGAATGGTAATAAAACCAATCACAACCGCTGCAATATTAAGGGTTCCCGTGGTTTCGGCAATACGTTGCACCAAGTCATCACTGCGGGAAATTCCAAAATTTGTGGTGGCTACCGGATTGAGTTGGCGTACGCGACGCATTGTAAGACGGGCATGGTCAATGGCTGCATCTAAAATTTCTTTTCGCGAAACCATGGTGCTAATCGTATAGTTTAGTGAAGGTGCTGAAAAAAGGGATCGTGCGATTTGTATCGGAATCATGACCCGTTGGTCTTGGTTGTTGCCAAAAGTAGACCCTTTTTCTTTGAGTACGCCTATTACGCGAAATTTGGCCCCGCGAATCGTAACAATTTGGTTTATTGGAGGACTGTTTTTTAATAAACCATCTTTAACAAATGAATTCCCCACTACACAGACATAGCGGTTGTTGCTAATATCAAACACATTAAAATTGCGTCCATCAATGACTTCAGAGCCGGTGTTGGGGACATAAAATTCATCTACGCCCAAAACGGATATTTCGGGATCTGTTTTTTCGTTTTCAAATTTGATTTCTGCTTTTGATGTAGCAGTAAAATATACGGCTGTTTGTGTTGCAGGATAATCGTATTTTTCTTTAAAAGCTTTGGCCTGAGGATAAGAAATGATTGGGTTGATTTGCTCAATTGTTCCCCCACCACGCCGTCTCGAGGTGAGTTCATATTGATTAATCGTAAACGTGTTTGAACCCATTGCTGCAAATTTGGAATTTAGGGTATTGTCTAAAGCTGCAACCACCGAAAGAATCCCAACGAGCGCCATGATTCCCAATGCAATAATGAAAATGGTAAGGATCGTGCGCAACAATTGCGAACGTATCGATCCCAAAGCAATTTTAATATTTTCTCTAAATACTCCTTTCATGGTAATTATAGGTAACGAAGATACGTATTTTGTTACAGCTTTATAGCTGTTAATTACTTTATTTTGGGCGTTGGCCGGGCTTTCGGGAGTCGCTTCCCTCGTAGACTCGGGCGAGCTCCAACAGTCCCTTAATCCCTAACGCTACAGTGCATTGATTCCCCTATCCGTATTTCTTAAAAGCGTATTTTTTTTAACTGCCTAAAATATTCGATATTTGCATAAATTAACGTAAATACAAATTAAAAATGGCACAAAAACCAGGACTTCCTACCGGAACCCGGGATTTATCTCCCGCAGAAGTAGCAAAACGCAACTACATTATGTCGGTGATGCGCCATCATTTTGAATGTTTTGGTTACCAGCCCATCGAAACGCCTTCTTTTGAGAATTCGTCTACCTTGATGGGAAAATATGGCGAAGAGGGGGACCGTTTGATTTTTAAAATACTCAATAGTGGAAACTATTTTTACGATAAAAATAAAATTGAATTGCCCGAATCAATAGAAGCACTCCAATCCAATTCGGCCGAAACGATTACGGTAGACCAACGCATTGCATTGAATCGGTTTACGGCTAAAATTTCGGATAAGGCATTGCGTTACGACTTAACGGTTCCGTTTGCTCGTTATGTAGTTATGCACCAAAATGAACTAGCATTTCCGTTTAAACGGTATCAAATACAACCCGTTTGGCGTGCTGATAAACCTCAAAAAGGGCGCTACCGTGAATTTTACCAATGCGATGCCGATGTAGTGGGTTCAACCTCACTCTGGCAAGAAGTTGAATTGGTGCAATTGTATGACGCTGTGTTTGCCGATTTAGGGTTAAACGGTGTAACTATAAAAATGAACAACCGTAAGATTCTATCGGGAATTGCTGCAGTAATTGGTGCAACGGATCAATTAATCGATTTTACTGTTGCATTGGATAAATTGGACAAAATAGGGGTAGAGGGCGTAAAAAAAGAAATGCGTGAAAAAGGAATTACAGATGCTGCTTTAGAACTAGTACAACCTTTATTTTCCTTTTCGGGTTTGCTTACCGACAAATTGGCCCAACTCGAAACCCTTTTGGCCAACTCTCCAGAAGGTTTAGCGGGTGTCGCTGAGATGCGATTTATTTGTGAACAGGTTGCTGCATTAGGTTTGCAACAAGCACAACTGGATTTGGATGTTACATTGGCACGTGGCTTAAATTACTATACGGGAGCTATTTTTGAAGTTGCCGCTCCAAAAGCGGTGCAAATGGGTTCAATTGGCGGTGGCGGTCGCTATGACGATCTTACAGGAATTTTTGGATTAAAGCAGGTGAGCGGTGTTGGCATATCGTTTGGTTTGGACCGTATTTATTTGGTCTTGGAAGAACTCGGATTATTTCCTACTACAATTACAGCTGCTCCCAAGATTTTATTCTTTAATAACGATAACGATCAAGCTTTTAAAGCAATGCAAGCCGTTACATCGCTGCGTAAACAAGGTGTTCACGCTGAGTTGTATCCCGATGCAGCAAAGTTGGACAAGCAATTTAAATATGCCGAAAAGCGGGGTATACCTTTTGTTGTGCGTTCGGTTGAAAACGACATTTTTTCGGTAAAAAATATAGCGAGTGGTGCAGTGTTGGCATTAACGTTGGAGCAGTTAATTACTCTCTAAACAAAAAATAGATTTTTAAATCCACGTCCTAGCGGCGTGTTTTTTTTGCTTTAGGGATTTGAATTTTAAAAATTGGCAGTTGAAGTATAGCCCCGATAGCAGCAAGCTACCCCGCCTCGACTTTAGGCAGGCGAGTAGCGCGGATAGCGGGAAGGCACGTAATTATAAGTCGATCGATTTGCTCTAAAAAATGAAAACCACGCTAATCAGGCGTGGCTTTCTAGTCGTCAAACCAAAATTGTTTAAACCCTAATTAAAAACAATCTTTTTCGATGTGGTTCCTTTATCTGAAACTACTTTAGTAATGTAGGTTCCGCTGCTGATTCCATGTACTGGAATTTGGATCGTGGTCTGATTCTGACCAGTAACCTTGAAGGTCATGATTTCTTGACCGAGCATGTTGTAAAGGATCACTTTATTGATTGTAGCATCGGCTACATTATTTTTGATAGTCAACACATTATTGGTCGATGAGTAGACTACTTGTACATTATCTTCATTTGTGAAATCGCTGTTGTTTAATGCGCTATTGTCTTTAAACGTTAGTACAAAACGGTTGTCAGTATTCCCTTGAGGTACTTCTACGGTATACGGATAATTTGTAATGTCGTGATAAACTCCGTTTTGATTATCTAAGATATAGTAGCGTTGTGAAGCGGGAAGATTTTCTACTTCATCAATCATGAATTTGATTTCGCCTGTAACATATGCTTTCACCCCAATTGGATAGGTTTTGTTAATATTAAAGAAATCGTCACCTTGAATCAATAAGTTGGTCCCTGCCGTTTTGAAATAAACATCATTAGGTTGGTTGTCTATAGATACCGAGTCAAAACCATAATCTAGACCAGGAGTAGCTAAATTTTCCATAAAGCCAAGTAAAATATCATGGTGGTAGTTGTCTTTGGAGGTCATTCCAAGGCGCAAACGCGCATAGTTATCGGTTGTAAACGTATCGTCGGCATTGTTACCAAAATTTTGAGCCGTTGAAACGGTAGCCGATCTTAGCATACTGTTGGATGAAGCATTGGATTCTTTTACAAAAGCCCGTTGTTCGTTAGTAAACGTAATCGTTCCGCCCGTACCATTTCCTATTACAAAGAATCCTTGACCCACTGGAATGAAGCGTTGCGGAACACGGTTGCTGTTTCCAAGTCCGTTAATTCCGGCAGGAGCTGTGGGTCCAACACCACCAACTAAATTACGAACAGAGTAACCTCCTTGATAAGCTGATAGACTATGCGTATTGTTATTGTTTGCATGTTCCCAGAAATAAATAGTACCTGTGATTGCACTTGCATTTGCAGTAATAAAAGCATTTGCATCTATAGCCGAAGGGTAGGGGTTTCCGGTTAAGTTTAAATTTCCTAAAGCTATTGTTGAAGTAATTGTGCCGTTATTGGGTTTACCAATAAACGTATAGTTTTGGTTAGATCCAACTGCACCACTACCTTTTAATGTAAATCCTTGTGCTGGGTAAAGTGCGCCGTTTTGACCAACCGGTTGCCAGTTGGCATAGGTATTGGTTAAATTTTGGAATTTAAAAATCCAATAGCTGCTTAAGGTTATCGGCGCAGTAGCTGCACCATCCAATCCGCTTGTCCAAGTAATATTTTGAGGAGTGCCTGTAGTTCCATCTTTCATAATTGCATCAACAGTAAACGCTCCGTTATTGGTAGTTGTGTTGATTGAATTAACCGGTGAACTCCAGTAATTGTAATTATAAATATTTTTTGTTCCTTGTTGATCGCGTTTAATATAGCCAGCACTGGTTACATCCAACTCACTTGTACTGGTTTGCACCAATTGAGAACCCCCTTTTAAATCCAAGATACCATCCAATTTTAAGTACCAAGCATTTTGCATTTTTGTATCGTTATTCATCGTTACGGTTACTCCTGCATTAACTACGAGTGCTAAGTCAGTTGTATTACTTGTTTCAGTTATATCGTGACGGATATCGATAATATTCCAATCATAATCCAAAACATCAGCTCCATCAATATCTTTTGTTGCGTCATGAACTGCCGTTGCTAAATCACCCGAACGTAGAGTTATATAAGGCATTGGTGCTTCTTGAGGAGCAATAAGTTTGTGATTGTATAATTTTAATCCAGATCCTGTATCGATAGTTGGTGTTGTGAAATTATCACTAATGTCATTTTTAAAAGTATCCATTCGGTAATTGCGCAACAAATTAGTGTAAGCTGCTGATTCAATATCTTTAGGGATAAATGTTCCTCGAATTTGACCGCTATTGTTTTCAATTTCTTGGTTTACCATTCGTTGAACTTGCGTGTTGCTTAATCGTACATTAAATACACGAACTTCATCCATTTTTCCATTGAAATAAAGGGAATTTGCGGCAGGATTTTTTCCTAAAGTAAATACAGAACTGTCGCTAGTAATAGTGCCGCTTACCGCATAGGTTTGGGGAACACCATTTACAAAGATAGTTAGCGTTCCATCACCTAAGGTAACCGCAACATGATACCATTTGCTCGTGTTTAAAGCACTTAATTGCGTGTAGGTATAGGTAGTTCCATTAACAACTGCTTGTAAAGCGCGTGAATTGGATACGCGAAGTTGAAAATTGGTTTGTCCCATAACGACGCTTGTTGCTGCAAAAGAACTATTAAGGTCTATCCATCCCATCATCGAAGCATTGGTTAATCCGTTAATAAGATTACCATCTTCGGCATAGTCATTACGACCGTCGAAATTCAAATAAAATTTTTGATCAAGGTTACGTGGCGAACCAAAGCTCGTCGTATTTGTATCAAAAGTATCGATGATTCCATCAAAATCAGCATCTGTAGTTCCATTGATTCGGCCATCATTGTCAGTGTCAAGACTAGCATAAAGTCCGCCAGCAATATCAAATCCACCGATATTATCAGAATTCAAGTCAAGGAAGTCGGCAACACTATCATTATCAGTGTCTTGCGCATACGATTTTCCAGAAGTACCAAATCCAGTGAAGTTGTCATGAATATTCATTACGCCATCAGTATCGGTATCGGTATAATCTCCTTTACCGTCGCCATTGATATCGCCATCACCAAAAAGTAAACCGGCTTCGTCAGTGTCAAAAAAGGAATCGTTATCACTATCAAGGTCAATATAATTGGCTACTCCATCACCGTCAGTATTTAACAACGTATAGGTTCCTGCAGCAATTTGTGCTTCGATATAGTCATTAAAACCGTTACCATTAGCGTCAGCCCATGAAGCACCATTGGTTTTATCAAAAGTAGATAATCCGTTGCTGAAGGCTTTGAAACCTGTTTCTTCAATATCGGGAATACCATCATTATCACTGTCTAAATCGTTTACATCGGTTAAACCATCACCATCGGTATCGACACAATTTTGGTTAATCGAAATTTGTATATCATCAATAAAATTACCTATTGATTGATTTCCAGAACCAGTCGGTCCAGCTTGAAAAGTAATTACAATTTGAGTTGCGTTTAATGGAATAGAGTAGGTTCCTGAATAAAGTCCCCATCCTGTTGTGCCGTCAATTAACGTTTGAACAGGTGTTGAAGCAAGGGCTTCTGTTAAAGATGTCCCTATTTTCATATATGCGGTGTCTACTCCTGATCTTCCGCGGTGTTTTACAGAATAGGCGATTGTTCCACCTGCGCCATTCAAACAAAACGTTTGATAAAGTACACCGGGTACATTTGCATTTAATTCAGCAAATTGATTCCCAGCCGCTGCAGTAACCCCATTAAAGCCAGAACTCCAAATTTCGATTACATTTTCGGCACTAGTTTGCCAACCGGTTACTTGCGAGGTAGGTACAAATGAATAGGTAGCAGCGCCAATCACAGGTGTCTCAAAACTTCCATTTTGAAAAGGATCCGTTGTACAAGCACGACACTCAACTGCATCGGAAATACCGTCATTATCATCATCAAGATCTGAACCTGCATCGACTAGATCACCATCATTATCTACGATTCCATTCCCTTCAATACAAAAGGAATACGGATTTTCGTCGGAATCATTATTAGTAATTGTGATATAAGCTGTTTTCGTTCCGAAGCTATTCGGATTAAATGTTACAGTAAAAGTGGTTACCCCTCCAGTAGAAACTGTAGTTGCGGGGAAAGAGGTAATTGAAAACTCACTTGCATGAATACCCGAAAGGGATGGAGTTCCCAAAATCAAATCAACTCCTGTTTCTCCATTTTGAATTGTAAAAGTTCGCGAAATTAATCCAGTATTTACGTCTGCAGTTCCAAAATAGGTATGATTAGTGCTACTTGAAGTAGTTGAACCATCAATAATTGTCGAACTATTTCCACTTATTTCAATTTCAGGAGTACTATAAGTAATTACTAATTGTCCGGAACCACCATTTCCACCTTTTTGCGAAGCATTGTCGTCGCTTCCACTTCCACCACCACCAGGAGCTGCACCATTGTTACTTGCACCCGAGTTAACACCCGATCCACCTACACCACCACTGTTGGCTCCATTACCACCATTACCACCACCATTGGAGCTTCCTGCTGTTCCGTTTGTACCCGAAAGCGTAGTGCTACTTCCAAACGAAAGTGAGGCCAAACCACGATTTGATGGAGTAGCGGTTGAGTTATTCAAACCCGCATTTCCATTTATTGCCAAAACACCATTGCTTACGGATGTTGGTTGTGCATTAGCCCCCGTACGGTTAAACCAAGTACTTTGTCCATTACTACCGCTTGTTGTTGCATTAGCAGCTGCACCAGCACCTCCTGCACCCACAAAACCATATAAGGTTTGTCCTGGGCTTACACTTAGTACCGAACGTGCATAAGCACCTCCGCCTCCACCAGAACCACCATTGCTATTGGAATTATTACTGTTACCGCCGCCGCCGCCGCCGCCCCAAGCTTCTACAGTGATGCTGGTAACACCGGCTGGAACAGTAAACATTTGACTTCCAGTAGTTGAATAAGTTATTGTTTGCGTTTGTCCAAATAGGGATAATGAACAAGAAAAGAATCCAAATAAAAATAGGATAAGGTTGGGTAGGTGTAGTTTCGTTTTCATTTTTACTAGATTTAAACGATTGATTTGACAATTCAAAAATACATATAAATTGTAAAAACGTCGATAAAATACATTAAAAATCGATGAAATGCATTAAAAATAATTAATAATAAAAATAATCTTACAATAATTAAATTTGTATTACGATAAAAAAACGATTAGGTGGGTAGAAAATAAACTTGCAATCGGAACATCAAGCGACCATAATTTGTTGTGAACATTTTGAATTTCTGACCGTGATAATTTGGTATAAAAAACACTTTGCGACTAACAGTAAAAGGATCTTTTTGAAGACTTTTTTTATCAATTCCTTACTCCATTTCCTTATTCCGAAAAGAAATTAAATTCACGTATTTCCATAAAAAAACCCTTAACTACTATTAGTCAAGGGTATATTCTTGTAGCGAGAGGGAGATTTGAACTCCCGACCTCAGGGTTATGAATCCTGCGCTCTAACCGACTGAGCTACCTCGCCAGGACAATGCAAAGCGTTTGCTAATGCGGGTGCAAATATATAATTTATCTAAAAGCTTGCAAATTATTCCTTCCAA
>Ga0315905_10000888_pt1 | contig 32671 bp, 27 predicted proteins | sample LakEriMetagenome_5_FD_203522 | JGI IMG/M metagenome (GOLD analysis project Ga0315905, IMG submission 203522) | Freshwater fungal communities from buoy surface, Lake Erie, Ohio, United States - Buoy 4 MA121 | ecosystem: Environmental > Aquatic > Freshwater > Lake | place: USA: Lake Erie, Ohio... | reverse complement strand
CTTCGGCGGCGGTGCCTTTGTGGACGCAACACCCGGTGGCGACACTCGTCTTAAAGGCATTTTCAATGTGGTGACCACTGTGAAGAAGCATCCCTATGGATCGCGTTTCGGGGTGGGCAAGGGAACGCAGCTGGGCCAGATCATGGATGGCAGCACCAACACCGTGATGTTCAGCGAAATCACCAGTTGGGACCAACCCGATAGCCGCACCTCGAGCTCGGCGCCAAGCGGCATGAACAGGGACGCGCGCGGATCGATTCTGTGCCCTACTCCTGGGGGTAACACCTTTACTGGGAAATTCCCGCCGAATTCGAAGGGGACCGATGTGCTGTATTCCTGCGCCGCGGAGATCCCCGCCGGCCATCCGATGAAATGCACCACCAACTTCGCCAACGGTCAAGTGTGGGCCTCCGCCCGAAGCATGCATACTGGTGGGGTGAACACGGCGATGGGTGATGGTTCGGTACGCTTCATGCGTGAATCCATCCCGCAGGCCACCTGGGCAGCCCTGTGCTCCATGATGGGTGGCGAAACCGTGAACGCCGACTGATTGATTTCACGCGGAGGGTAGCACGGTGATCAGCAGTTTGAGAGCGGTGAGCCGCTTTTTAATCCCGGTCCTGTTGGTTGGCCTCGCCGGGTGTGGCGGCTCATCGAAGCCGCTGGACCTTGGCGGGGAGGACGGAACCAAGATCGGTCAATTGTTGGAAGAACTGAACGATGCCATCGACCAGCCCAAAAAACTGAAGGGGCTTTTGGTTGCGGGGGCGACGGTTCCCACCACCAAGTCACTCGGTGGCCTACAGTTTTACATCAAGGGCAAGCCCTCCCTTCAGGGTTCGGAGGGAACCGGCAAGGTACTTGTCAGCAGCCCCAATGGCGACAAGGAAGTGGACTGGTCTTTCGTGAAATCAGGGGATTCTTGGAAAATCAAGGAATTCAAGCTTCCCTGAGCCTGCGTTTGAGTTGTTTGGTCTGACCTTTAAAGCTGCAGGGGCCAGAGTTAACTGGCCCCTACAGCTTTTTCGCTGAATCTAATTTTTGAATCTCCATTTGGGAAATATGGCATTGGCTAGCATTGTGAAGCGAGTATCAGTGGCCCCTATGGATGGGGGGGAGCCAACGGGATGGCTGGCCTCCCCTTGGTTGGACCTGGTTTTCATAGCCAACATATTTTGGCCCTTGCTGCTGCTGCCGGCCCTGCGTGTGGGCGAAACCACGGCGGTATCGTTTTGGCAAGTCTATTTCGTGACATTACCGCACCGCTGGCTTACCCTTGCCCTGGTCGCGCTGGACCCCGATCGTCGGGCGGGTTCGCCGGTATGGATCGGAATGGTACTTTTGCTTCCTGCGCTTCTTTTGTTTGTGGTTTGGTCGGCAGCCGGAAGCCTAATTTGCCTGGCCATGATTGATTTCGTCTGGAACGCCTGGCATTTCGGTTCCCAGCATGCGGGCATTTCCCGCGCGTATTCAATTCGGTGCGGGGATGGACACTCCAGCTTTGAACGATGGGGTATCCGCCTCCTGGTGGTGTATGCCCTGGGCCGTCCGGTGGAATGGATCACCGGTTGGGTCTCCATGGATTCCAACCTGGGAATGGTGCTTAGCGTGACGGATTGGGTGGTGATGTCCGTGGGAATGACCCTCCTTGCGGCAAATCTCATCAAGGTGCGTCAGCCCGGGCGCGCTGCCAAATTGTGCCACTTGGCCAGTCTAGTGATCCTTTACTGTTGCCTCGTGGCTGCTGTGCACTGGGGGTGGATCCATGCCTTGGTGCCGTTGCTGACAGCTTCTGCATTGATGCACGCCTCAGAATATATCGCGTTCGTGGGAGTTTACATAAACAAACGGTCGGATCGTGGAGGAGAGGGGCCTGTCCGAGTCGTGGCATCCCACTTGCTAGGCTGGTTGATGACCTTCATCACGGTGATGGGCTGCATCGGCTGGCTGATGGAACTGTCCCCATCCAGTGCCGCCACCTGGGGTGCCCTAAACCTTTGGGCGGCTTTCGTCCACTATGGACTGGACGGATTCATATGGAAACTCCGCCAACCTTCCATCCGTGCGGTTTTGTCCACCCCTCGGACCCTACAGGGCTGAACCCGGATGCGCCTTCCTTCCGCCCGTTGGTTGTCCTTGCCCTACACCGGAGCCTTGGTAGCCCTTGTTTATCTGCTGACTCCGGAAGCAAGGTTGTCACAGGGACTTGGGCCTCCACCTTGGGGCCCCTGGCGTCTTGTCGCTTTGCACTTGTCAGTTTCCATCCCGCTGGGCTGTTGGATCGCCACACTCCTGCCTCCCCGATTTCGGCAGCGATTTCTAATAGCCATGTGCCTGGGTTCCCTGTTGTTCATTGGCGCATCAGCGGCTTGCGGGGAATTGCTTGATCAATCCTTTCTTTCGACCGGCGTGGATTTCCCGGTCCGCTGCCTGTGGCGCACCCTGCTCGCCACCGTCGTGGTCTTTCCCGTGTGTGTCTGCGCCTTGGACGGACTGGTGCAGGGAATTAGCAAAGGCTATTTTTTTGCAGGGGCAGCTGGTCTTTTCTGTCTGATTCCACCCTCCCTGTTTGCCTGGGCGATTGGATCCTCCACCCTTTCCGAGATCAGGGATTCGGCCATGCAAGGCCGGGTAACACGGGAAATTGAACTGATCACAAGGATGGGGGATCTGCGTGGCGCCGATTGGGGGGGCAGAGTCCGACCCGCAATGCGCCTGGCAGCCCTCCAGCGGGAAAGAAATCAACTTGAGGGTCAACTGAAACAGGCTTCGGACGGACTGGACCGGGCGGCCCTCCTGGCCCGTCTGGATAGGCTGGAAGAGGCATTGATAGTGCTCAAGGACTCAGCGGCCACCGACTCTGAGGCGGCATTGCTCAGGTGCGCCATCCTGCGCGCCAAAGAGGAGTGGAGGGCTGCCGCCGACAATTATCTAAATGCAATCAGTGGATGGGAGCAGAACAAAGTTCGCCCGGAGACGGATTGGGCCTGGATTGAGGGTGCTGGACAGTGCCTACGAATGACCGGCAATAACCAGGAGAGGGAAAATCTTTTTTGCAATGCCCTGACTTGGTTTCCTGACAAGGCAGGGGAATGTCACCTTGAAATTGGTTGCGCCGCGGCGGAATCAGGATATTCCAACCGGGCCCTTCGGTGCTGGCTTCAGGCCGAAAGCGAAAACCCCAGGTTGTCGGCAACAATTCATTCGCTCAGGGCAAGACTGCTTTCCAACACCCCCACATGCTTGCAGGGCATTTTCGGCACGCCAGCCAACCATTAGCCCCCAGCCGTCACGATGCCCAATTTCCGCTGCCCAGACCGTGCCATATCCATCACCTTCCCCGTGGTTCCAAGCGCCATGTGGAAGCGTTCGGACCCCTGCAAACGATGCAATGAAATGTGAAAATCATCGCTGGTTTTCACCATGACATTCAATTGGTCGTCGGGCCGCGGGATGCGAAGCCGCCCCCACGAGCCATCACCCAAGTAAAGGACGCCGTTGTCGTTCTGAAGGCCACCAACTAGAGGTTTGGTGCGCTTGAATGTGTGATCATGGTGTTCCAGGACCACGGGCACCCTGTGCTTGTCAAAGAGGGGAACCCAGTGCTCCCGCTGGTCTTCCCCTGTGCCGAATACCTTCTTGCCGTCCTTGCTGACAGTGCCTTTGGGGTTACGGTGGGACGGATAGGCAGGGACATGGTTGACAACAATGGTGTGAGGAAGATCCCTACGAGCGGCCAGGGCTTTGTCTAGCCACTCAGTTTGGGCACCGGCTACTTTGGAAGTATGGTTGGTGTCCAGCAGCACAAGACTGAGATAGTCGCCGAAATCCAGGGTGTTGTAACCAGTTTCCGGAAACAGACCATCGAACAGGGGGTAGAAAAAGGTTGCCTTTTCCCTGGCACCGTATCCACCGTTCACCTCATGGTTGCCGATACAAGGAATGAGGGGAATCAACCGGCCAGATGAATCAACCATGGTGCTGGAGTAGTTGCGGATAAAGGCGATGCTGGTCTCGAGAGAACGGCCGTTGTCATAGCCCAGGTCCCCCCCGACAACTGCAAACATAGGATCCTGACGGGCTGCGATGATATTGTTATCAAGGCAGGCCTGGTTGATGCCACAATCGCCTCCGGAGACGAAGGAGAAGGCATCATTCGCCTTGGCAGGCATGGTGCGGAAGCGGTAGGTGGGGGAACTCCGGCCGATCTTGAACGCATGTTCGGTCCCGGGTTTCAGTCCGGTGAGTTCGGCACGGAAAACCTTGAAATCGCTTTGCGGGTAGGGGCTTGCCCCGGGTTTCTGTGTTCGCCAGGCAACCGGGGGCACCTCGGGCCGGGTGCCAGGTTCCCGCTTGGGCGGGCTGACGGCAGCTTTCTCATCGGAGAAGGAGATGGTGTTGTCAGCAGTCTCCCCGGCGGTACCGATCCACTGTACCACCATGGTCGTGGTTGGATCCTTGTGCCAAGTCAGGAAGAGGGTACTTGGTTGAAAAGAAGGAATTTCAGGCACCAACTTGCGCAAGAAGGATTCGGGAAGCGGAGCACTTTTCATTTTCTCATCCTGGCCCAGCAGGAAGCTACCAGTCCCCAGGGTGGCGAAGGAAGAACTGATGAAAAGCCGGCGGCTGGACTGGCGCATAAACCGATTCCTAGACAATTATCGATACGAAAATTACCTGCAAATTTTTTAGCAGCCTGTTTGGCATTGGTTATTAAAAAATAAAGTATACTAGATGTTGTTTTTGTTAAATATCCCGTGAATCAGATCAACTCGTCTCAAAAAGGTTACCACCACTCCGCTGCATCATGCCATTTCGAGTCGACGACCTCCATCCCCCGCATGTATCATCTGAAAGGTAAAATAGGCTAAATCTTAATCTTTATGTCTAAATCAAAATGCAACAGATGAAAATCAGGTTGATTGAACGCGTTCGCCAATTCCGGATTGAACAATTCTTGGCGACCCGGTCGCCAAACTTTTTACCGTCAATCGGCTTGGGCATGAATGGCTTGAATGCCGTACCTGTCTTCGGTTTTGTCGTCAGGCTTATTTATGGGTATAATTGATAGAAACAGAAATCGGCATAGATTGAACCGAAGCCAAGCCGAACCCGCACTGGCCCCATCCTTTTCCGGCTCTTACGGAAGCCAATCGCCGTACCCAAGACAACTCATTGCCTGATCAGGCGCAGGGTGGCGAGCGTCCTTCTCGAAAAATTAAAAATACCTTCATCCAAAACCAGCCAAATATTCAAATCAGAATTTCTTTTTCCCTATAGCTTGATTTTAAAGGAGATCATGCCATGTCTGTCTTGATATTTTTTTCCTGTCTGCTTTTGCCCGGGCAAGCCACCGGGTTACCGTCATCTGCCATGCCCTCCCGCCTGATTTTCGTCAACGGCGACAAATACAAAGGTTGCGTGGATACAGAAATCTGGGAACTTTCTCCAAATAAAGTGATGGAATCTTTTGATGTAGTCACCTCCGACGCCAACAACGACGGCGGGGAAAGCCAAATAGTGATGCGCTTCGATAACATTATCGGCAATAATCCCAGCCAGATTCGTCCAGGATCCCGTATCCGCAAAGCTAGTTTGGTGGTCACCGCTTTTGATCCAGGGACCACGGTGAACCTGCACCGCATGTTTGTTCCTTGGCCTAGATCGGCAACCTGGAACAATCTTGTTGCCGGGGTTTCCGCAGATGGGCAAGAGGCATCCCGCCACAAGGAATCGTTCACTTTTGGCAAAATCACCGCAAACAAACAGACAGTCCGCTTTGAAGTTACCGATAGTGTTCAAGCGTGGTCCTCCGGCAAACCAAACTATGGCTGGGTTTTCCTAAACACTGGCGGCAATGGCTGGGACTTTTATTCTTCTGAATATGTGGAACTGGAATCGAGGCCGTACCTCGAAGTGGAGTTTTTCGAGCCGGCAAAAACTGTCAACACGAACCAACCCAGCCCGCAAACCCGTTGAAAACTGAAAGTCCTTTATCCATCTCCATAAAAAGTGAGGCCAGTCTAATGAGTCGATCAGTTGCTTGCGCCGGATTCGGTAAAACCACCGGCCGCCGAGATTTTCTCCGGGTGGGTGTTGTCGGTGCCGCCGGCCTCACCCTCGGTGATTACCTGAGGGCCACCGAGGGTGCCACCAAACCCGCCAAAGCCCAGGCAGTGATTCAGATTTTCCTTCAGGGGGGATTCCCCCACATGGATAGTTTTGATCCCAAACCGGATGCCCCCGCCGAATACCGTGGCCAGCTGAAACCCATTTCCACCAAAACCCCGGGAACCTATTTCAGCGAGCACATGGCTCAAACCGCCAAAATTTCCGACCAGATCGCGGTCATCCGCAGCATCACCCACACCGAGGTGGACCATGGCCGGGGCGAGCACAACATGCTCACAGGTTACCGGCCCAGCCCGGCGCTGGTTTACCCCAGTATGGGCACCATCGCTTCCCAAGAGTTGGGGCCCCGGGCGGAATTGCCTGCCTACATCGCTGTGCCCCAATCCACCAGTCAATACATGGGCTCCGGCTACCTCAGTTCCGCCCACGGGCCATTCGCTTTGGGCGCAGATCCCTCCCGGCAGGGTTTTCAGGTGCGTGACCTAAACCTGCCCACGGGTATCGACCAGGCCCGTTTTGAAAAACGCAAATCCATGCGGGCCATGGTGGACGAGCATTTTGCCGGCGTGGAAAAAGCCGATATGCTCGACGCCATGGACAGTTTCTACCAGCGGGCCTATGCCATGCTGGCTTCCGCCAAGGCCCGCGAGGCCTTTAACCTTAAGGCTGAATCAAAGGAAAGTCTGGCGCATTATGGTATCGGCGGCTCCCGTGGACAGGATGCGGCAGCCATAGCCAGAGCATCCGCCGGCCCCCGCTTCCTGCTGTGTCGACGGCTGGTTGAGGCCGGCGCCCGGTTCGTCACCATGACTTACGGCCGATGGGACACCCATGCTTTCCACTACCGAAGCATCGAGCCCCAAATGCCCGCTTTTGACTACGGCTTCGCCGCCTTGATCACCGATCTCAAGCGTCGCGGGATGCTGGAAAACACTCTGGTATTGGTCACCAGCGAATTTGGACGCACACCCAGGATTAACTCGGGTGGCGGTCGCGACCACTGGCCTAGGGTTTTCTCTGTGGTCATGGCTGGTGGAGGCATCAAGGGGGGTACGGTTCTTGGTTCATCCGACCCGCTGGCCGGCGAACCCAAGGATCGTCCTGTGGCCGTCGAGGATTTTGCCACCACCATTTATTCGCTTCTTGGCATCAACCATAACAAGGACCTCATGGCGCCAGGCAATCGTCCCATCCAAATAATGCAAAACGGCAATCCGATCAGGGAATTGCTGGTTTGACCCTCCCCTCATCATCCCCCGATTAGAAACCGCGACCAATGATCCACAAGCTTGTCACCATGGCCATGCTTTTCCTGGCGGTTACCACCGTCATGGCCGCTCCACCCTCAGTGGAATCCGCTGATCCTGTTTGCGCCCAGGTTGGGCAAAACTTCACCCTTACCATCACCGGTTCTCGGCTATCTAAACCCGCCGACATTTTGTTCTATCGGCCCGGGGTCAGACTTTCCAAATTCACCACGGTGGATGACAGCACTTTAAAAGTGGAACTGGTCAGTTCGCCTGACGCGCCATTGGGAGCACATCCTTTTCGCCTGCGAACTGAAATGGGAGCCAGCGAAATCCTTCAGTTTCACCTGGCTCTCAATCCAGTGATCTATCAAAAGACTGGCAACAGCTCGGCCGCCAAAGCCCAACCTGTGACTTGCCCCTGCGCTGTGACTGGAAACCTCGGGGAGGGCGAGGTTCACTGGTATGCGGTGACATTGGCCAAGGGACAATCCTTGGTGGTGGAGGCCGAGGGAATGCGGACCGGGACCGCCTTCCTCGACACACATCTCGAGATCCGCGATCCATCCGGCAAACTGGTGACGCAGGCCGATGACTCCCCGCTGACTCGCCAGGATGCTCTAGCCGAATTCAAGGCCGCTTCAGATGGAAAGCACACCATCGCCTTGCGGGACTCCAATCTGGGTGGCTCGGACAACGCATCCTACATTCTTCATGTTGGATCCTTTTTTAGGCCACTCTTCATGCATCCTGCCGGTGGCAAACCGGGCTTCACCCTAAAAACCAACGGATATGACAGCACAGGGGCCAGACCTGTCGAGTTGAAGCTACCCGCAGGGGCACAAGGTACTATTCCAGTTTGGCTGGCGGGTCCTGATGGTCAATCCCCTTGCCCCAACTTGGTTCGGGTCACCAACCACGAACCTGTCCTAGAACCCCAGTCCACTCCTCCTGCAGCCTTGCCAGCCGCCTTCCACGGCATCGTGGCCAAACCCGATGAAGTCGACAGCTACCGATTCACCACCCGGCCGGGAAAGCCTGTCGCCGTCCAGATGTGGGCCTGGCGACTAGGTTCCCCACTGGATTCGGTTGTGGAATTGATCGCAGAAGACGGCACGGTCGTGGCGACCGGTGATGACGGCGATGACCATGACAGCCAATTGGTTTTCACCCCACGAACCGCAGGGCCTTTCACCTTGCGTGTGCGTGACCAGCGTGGGCAGGGTGGTCCCGGGTTTTTCTATCGCGTGGAAATCGGCGAGGATCAGCCACACCTTGAAGTCTTCCTGCCCAGGCCCAATCGCCTTAGTCAAACCCGGCAGGTGATCGTTGTTCCCAAAGGGGGTCGAGTCCTTGCCGGATTTGGGGTCCGCCGCAGCGGCCTCGAAGGTTATGCGCAGACAGAGGCATCGGGTTTGCCTGCGGGAGTTTCCATGTCCAGCCAGCCGGCTCGACCCGGGATTTACATCATGCCTGCTCTTTTTGAGGCCCGGGCAGACACCGCATTGGCTGGTGCACTTTGCCCCTTGAAAGTCACTGATAACTCATACCCCGGCCTGGCTGGCTCTTTCCGCCAGGTCGTTGATTTGGTTGCTGGGCCTGCCGACTCGATCTATCAGGCGGTTGAGTTGGACAAGCTTGCCGTCACCGTTGTTCCGGAGTTGCCCTTTTCTGTGGACTTGGTCGCTCCTAAGGCTCCCCTTCTGGTGGACGGGCAACTTTTCCTTAAAGTTATGATAAACCGAAAAACAGGCTTCGATGGCCCGGTGGAAGTTACAGCGCCCTTTTTACCCCCTTGGGTGGAGGCCCCTGAAAAAGTGTTGGCCGGCAAGGGACAAAACGAGGTAAATTTGGTCCTTACTGCCCTGCCAGACGCCGAACCTGCCAGTTGGCAATTCGCGGTCCAGGGTTCCGCCGAACTGGACGCCAGCGGCACGGCCAGATGCGCCTCCAGGTTCGTTCCGCTCACCATCACCAAACCGCTCCTCCAGTCAGGTCCCCAAGAAGTCATAGCCGAGCAGGGCGGGATTGCACGTTTCCGTTTCGACCTCGCTGGTGACCCGGAACGATCTGCCCTCGTCCCCGTTGGGGTCACCTGCCGGCTGCTGGAACTGCCACCCCGCGTGGCCGACCTGCCTGTCACCTTGCAAACCTCCGGTAAACGGGTTGATTTCAGCCTTCCCGTTGAGACGGATGGTCCGGTTGGAACCCATGGCAACATTGTTTGCGCGCTGGAGATGAACCTAGCGGGAGACAAGTTTGTGCAATATGTGGGTCGCGGCAGCAGCCTGCGCATTGATTCCAAGGGTGCCACCTCCATTGGCCCCGATGGGCGTCCCCTGTCGCGTCTGGAACAACTGCGGGTCAAGAAAGCGAAGTCCTCTTCGCCTAAACCCTGATTTCTGGTTTTTCTCCACCACCGTGACGACAGCAGTAGAGGCCTGAAATGTTTATCGAAGCTTACCTGCTTGCTAGCCTGCTTTCCTTGGTCAACGGCCAAAAGGTGGACTGTTATCCAGCCAAAATTTTCCTCCACCCCGGCCAGGATCGGCAAACCGTGGTGATCACCCGGACCGGCGACAGCGGTGTCACCGGGGAAGTGCTTAACGGGGCCAAGTTCACCACCGTACCACCCGGTCTGGTTGAGGTGAAGGAAGGGATAGCATTCGCGCGAAAAAATGGGGAAGGCAAATTGGTTGTTGAACTCGATGGGAAAACCATCGGGATTCCCTGCGTTGTCAAGGGAATGGATCTACCCGTCCCTCCTGTCAGTTATAGTCGCGATGTCCTCCCCATACTCACCCGCGCCGGCTGCAACGCCGGAAAATGTCACGGTGCCGCCGCGGGAAAGGATGGCTTTCGCCTGTCGCTTTTCGGATTCGACCCTGAGGGCGACCTGTTCCGGTTGGTGGAAGAAATCCCCAACCGCCGTGTTAATCTGGCGGATCCAGCGGGATCCCTTCTGATCACCAAGGCATTGGGTGAAGTCCCCCATACTGGCGGCAAGAAGATAGAAAAAGGATCCGAATTTCACCAGCTCCTCGTCCGATGGATCGCCGAGGGTGGAAAAAATGATCCCGCGGGTTTGGCCAAACCGGTCGCAATCCATGTTGGTCCACCCGCCTTGGTTTTGGAGGCAGGTGCCCAAAAGCACCGTATCGGGGTCACCGCTGATTACAGCGACGGCACCACCCGCGATGTGACACACCTATGCGCTTTTTATTCCTCCAACGATGGTGCCGCAACGGTTGGCCAGTCGGGCGAAATCTCCCCGGTCCAGCGTGGCGAGGCATTCATCCTTGCCCGCTTTGCGACCCTGACTGGAGGCTCATCTGTCATAGTGCGGCCCGCCAACAGCCAATTCCGCTTCCCATCCGTGCAGGCAAACAACTACATAGACGAATTGGTTCACTCTCGTCTTGCAAGGCTTCACATCGCTCCCTCCGAATTGTGTTCAGATTCGGAATTCCTGCGACGCCTGGCTATCGACTTGGTTGGCAAACTTCCTGAACCGGATGAAATCAGTGCTTTTGAGTCGGACAAGGATCCGCAAAAAAGGGCCAAGATTGTTGATAGACTGGTCAATCGTCCTGAATTTCAAGACATCTGGATTATGCGGTTTGCGGAAATGCTGCAGATTCGCACCGCCAACGGTACCAGCCCCAAGGGTATTGGGCGTTACCACGATTGGCTCAGGTCCCGCGTACAGGCCGGGGCCTCAATCGATCAGGTAATCCGCGAAGTCCTTACCGCCACCGGCGGAACCTTCGAGAAACCAGCGGCCAACTACTACCAGACCGAGACCACACCAGCCACCCTCGCGGAAAATGTCGCCCAAGTTTTTTGCGGTATGCGCATCCAGTGCGCCCAGTGCCACAACCATCCCTTCGACCGTTGGACCATGGATGACTACTACGGCTTCACCGCCTTCTTCGCCCAAGTTGGCTACAAACAGGCGGCCGACCCTCGAGAGATCACTATCTTCAACAGGGGCGAGGGTGAAATTGAACACCCGCTCGGAAACAAGGCAGTTACGCCCCGCTATCTTGGCGATAAGGATTTGTCAGCCGGTAGTACCGACCGTCGCGAATTACTGGCCACATGGTTGACATCTAAGGACAATCCTTTCCTGTCCCGCAATCTGGCCAATGTGATTTGGTCGCACTTCCTTGGCAAGGGTATTGTCGAGCCGGTCGATGATGTGCGTATTTCCAATCCACCAAGCAACCCCGAATTATTAGATGCTCTGGGAACCAAACTTGCCAATTACCGATTCGATGTGCGCAAGCTGGCCATCGATATCTGCAATTCCCGCACCTACCAGCTTTCCGGCGTCAAAAATCAGTCCAACAAGCTCGATTCCAGTAACTTTGCCTCAGCCGCAGTGCGCCGGGTTCGGGCCGAGGTTCTGCTCGATTGCATCAGCCAGGTCACACTGGCCAATTCGAAATTCCCTGGCAGGCCCGATGGGAGCCGCGCCGTCGAGCTACTGGATGGCCGTTCGACCAATCATTTTCTGACCACCTTTGGACGCAGCACCCGTGAAACGCCCTGCGCCTGCGAGGTCAAGCTGGAACCCACTCTCTCCCAGGCCTTGCACCTGCTGAACGGGGAAAACACCACAGGCAAGATCAACCAGGGCGGTCGGGTGAAAAAGGCCCTACAGGCCGGAAAGAAACCCCGCGCAGTCGCGGATGAACTCTATATGGCCTGCCTAGCCCGGCGGCCCAGCGCGGGTGAATCGGCAAAAATCGATGAGATGTTGTCGAAATCGAAAAACATCCCGGAGGATCTTGAAGACCTTTTCTGGGCCTTGCTGAACTCAAGGGAATTCATCTTCAATCATTGATCGCTTTCGCCAATCGCCTCCCCAACCCGCGAAGGATCGCCAGACCCAGGTAGTTGAACTGGACACACTCATGAACAATTCTATTTTACGGCTCCTGCCCTCAGGATTCCTTCCCGGATATTTCGGATTCATCTGGATGCCGTTTGCGTTCTGCCTGGCGGCTAATGCCGCCGACCCGGTGGTATTCGAGGACCTCAAGCCCACCTTCAAGAAACATTGCAATACCTGCCACAATAGCGAGCGGCCCAGAGGGGGCCTGGACCTTTCCACCAAATCCTCCATCCTTTCCGGATCCGATTCAGGGCAAACGGTCTTTGCCGGGAAGCCGTTAGACAGCCTGCTCTACAAGTTGTCCGCCCATCTCGAAGCGCCTCATATGCCTCCCAACTCGCCAAAAATGCCTGACAGGGATCTTGAAAAAATTAAAACCTGGATTGCCTTGGGTCTTCCCGAGAGGAAGGACATCAAGAACGGACAACCGGCCCTGGAAAAGGCTGCTGAATTCCCTGCCGCCGATTCAGGAAAAATGGCTGCGGCCACCTTGGATTCGAAGGCTATTAAGCCGGAAAATTCGCCCAGCCAAAACACCACGACAATACGGCTCCCCGCGGTCACCGGGCTTGCTTTTTCAGCCACCCGAGGATGGATTCGTCCACTTGCTGGAAGCGTGGGCGAATCCGCCACCGCCTCTCTCCCGTTCCAGGAAAAGGAAATCTCCAGCCTGCGGACCTACGAGGACGGCAACTGGATCCTGGCGGCTGGTGGCCAGGGGGCCCAGTCCGGCAGGGTGACGCTATGGAACCATAGGTCCGAAACCCCGGTCTTCGAGCAGGCTGACGAGAACGACACCGTTTTGGCAGCCGAATTCCTTCCAGATTCCAGCTTGATTGCCCTCGGGGGTCCTTCCCGGGTGATCAAGGTTATTTCCACCACCGAAAAAAAACTGCTCTACACCGTGAAAAAGCATGTCGACTGGATCCTCGACATCCGCTTCAGTCCGGATGGTTTGCTGCTGGCCAGCTCCGACCGCTCGGGCACCGTGATGGTCAGCGAGGCCGCAACGGGAGCCGAGGTGCTGGTACTCAGGGGCCACAATGGACCGGTCCCGGCTGTCGCCTGGACCCCTGACAGCAACCGAATCGCCACCGCAGGACAGGATGGCAAGTTAATTCTTTGGGATGCCCATTGGGGCAAACAGATCGCCTCTGCCACACCGGCCGAGGGTAAGGGTCTTACCGCCCTGGTCGCCACGCGTGATGGGCGTTTCATCACATCAGGGCGCGATAAACAGATTCGACTCTGGTCGGGAAAACTCGACAAAACCCAGATTATCGCCACCGCCGAGTCAACTCCCATCTCTCTAGGAGTGCGGCGGGATCTGAAGGAGTGGGCGATGGGCACACTTGCAGGCCAGGTTTTCGTCCTCGGCACCGCGACATTCAACATTCCCGAGGAAGTGATCACAAACACTCCGTTGCTTGTGGCAAAAAGCACAAATACCCCCCCAGAGTTGCCGCCCTCATCCCGCAATACTTCAGGCACTCCTGCGCCTGCCCAACCCCAGGCCATGCGACTGCCTTCCGTGGCTCCCGGCGAAACCTTTCCCGGCCTTGGAAAAATGCGGGAAATCCTGAGGGAGTTGGAGCAGGCTTGCGAACTTCTCAAGGATCAGGCCGCCCGCAATCCCGCGAACAAGGAACTCACTGAGGGATACCTCAACATGTGCAGAACAATCCTCAACCTGAAATCTGAGATCATCCGCCTCGAACCCGGTTCACAACTCCCCGAGTCAAACCCCAGGCCCTTGCCACCCCCCATGCAGGAGAATCCCGGAAGATGATCCGTCTTTTTCCCATTGGCCTTTTGATTGCCTGCTTGTCCGTGGTTGGGCTTCCTGCAGCGGACTGGAACCAATTCCGCGGGCCATCCTCCAATGGCGATGCCGGAAAGGCAGGAATCCCCCTTGTATGGTCCGGAACCGACCAGAATCAAAACATCCTCTGGAAAACGGATCTTCAGGGTATCGGATACTCCTCCCCTGTGGTGAAGGCCGGAAAGGTCTTTCTAACCACATGCCTTGAAAAGGAACTCGAGCGGGTGGTCCTGTGTCATGACCTCGAATCAGGCAAGCAACTGTGGAGCCGCTCAGTCATCAAAGCGCCGCTCGAAACCAGGCACCAGTTGAGTTCCTGCGCCAACAGCACACCGGCGGTGGATGACCAACGCGTCTATTGCAGTTTCCTTGACAAGGACCGGTTTGTGCTGGTCAGCCACGATCACCAAGGCAAGGAGCTTTGGCGAAAGGATCTCGGCAAATATGTCAACAAGCATGGCTTTTGCAGCTCCCCGATCCTGTGTAATAATTTGCTGCTAGTGGCAGGTGACAACGATGCAGCCGGTTTTTTTACTGCCATTAAGCCCTCCACCGGCGAAACCGTTTGGCGCCACGAACGCAAGAACCCCATCCGCTCATTCAGCGTGCCCGTGCCCTATTCGAAGGACGGAAAGCACCAGGTGCTCCTCTCTGGTTGCCGCGGCCTCACCTCGTTCGAGCCACAGACCGGAAAGGTTTTATGGGAGGTTGAAACACCGACGGAAAAATATGTCGCCGCCGCCGTGGTGGCGGAGGATGTCGCGCTCATTTCCGGCAGCAGCCCTGCCAACACCCTGTGGGGTGTTGATCCCCTCTTTTCAGCAAAGGCAAGCAATGACCGGGTGCTTTGGCGCGAAAACAGCAACGCGCTGTACACCTGCTCCCCCGTAGCGGTTGGATCCCGAGTCTACGGAGTGACCGACAATGGTTTTGCCTGGTGTCTTGATGCCAAAACAGGCAAGAAATTCTGGACTGAGCGGATGGGAAAAGCTCACCATGCTTCCCTTGTCCATGTGGATGGGCATATCCTCGTTTTCGATGAGGAGGGCATTTGCCACATTCTTGTGGATGGTCCCGAATTCAAATTGTTGCGCCGCAACAGGTTGGGCGATTCCTGCCACGCCACCCCAGCCATTGCTGGGAGCACCCTGGTGGTCCGCACAGGGAAGGCTTTGTGGAGAATTGGTGAAAAAACGCATTAAACGACTTTTAGTCCTTGTCAACCACCTCATAACCCTTAGTCAGTTCTTTGGATCTTCCAACTTGCGATTTAAAAGACAGCCCCTCAGGAGAACGTGATGTCCTTGTTTGCCTTACTGGTTTTTTCCACACTAAATCAGAGCCCCGTCCCCAATGCAACGGGCAAAACGGATGGAACCACCTGGCCCGGTCCCACCAAGGATGGCTTCCTGCTTCCCAACGGATGGCATATCACACCGGTCGGGAAGCAAATCGACACCACGGACCTGCCACTCAACATTCATCCTTTGGCCGACAATCGTCACGCCATCGTCACCACCAACGGTTTCAACCAGCACGAAATTTCACTGGTTGACCTGAAGGAAGGCAAGGTCATCAGTGAGGAAACCGCTTACCAAAGTTGGTTTGGCCTGGCGGTCAGCAAGTCGGCCGAAAAGATTTGGTGGTCCGGAGGTGGCAACGGCAAACTCCACACCTTCGACCACAAGGACGGCAAACTCATCCGCACCAGCGAGAAGGAGCCCAACCTGACCAAAATGAGCAGGGGGGACCTAGCCAAGTTGATGGAAGAGGCCAAAAAGACGAAAAATTTCAAATCCGGCCTCCTGCTGGACGAAGCCAAGGGGCTTCTTTACACCTTGGACATCAACGAGGGTACAGTCTCCGCCGAACCACTCGCAAAGGAAGTCGCAACAAAGCCATCAACGGGCCAACTGGGTGGCCGACCCTATGACATCGTCCTGGCCAAGGGGGGCAACCTCCTGTTTGTTTCCGACTGGGCCGGCAGGGAAGTTCTAGGAGTTGACCCTGTTACCCTGAAGGTTCTATCTCGCATTCCCGTGGGAGAACATCCCAACCAGATCGCCTGCCACCCAACCGACCACCGTTTGTTTGTCGCCTGCGCCTCCGCCAACGCTGTTTATGTGATTGACAGCCGCCGCGGGATCGTAACCGAGGTTATCTCCACAGCCTTGTTCCCCAAGGCCCCGGAAGGCTCCACTCCCGACGCCCTCGTGGTCAGCCCCGATGGGAAAACCCTGTTCGTGGCCAACGCCGACAATAACTGTGTGGCTGTGGTGGACATCGAAACAGCCGACAAGAGCGCCGTGAAAGGTTTCATCCCCACCGGTTGGTACCCAACTGCCCTCGCCATAACTCCGGACGGCAAGCATCTTCTAGTGGGAGTGGGAAAAGGCAACCAGACTAAGCCCAATCCTTTTTTCACCAAGGATGAAAACGGCACCAGGGACAAGGATGAGATCAAGGATGCCGCCAAAAGGCTCATGCCTTACCCCTATATTGGCACCACACTTTCCGGATCGTTGAGCGTGGTTCCGGTTCCTGATGAAGTGACACTGATGGAGCAAACCGCCCGGGTTTACCGCAACTGCCCCTATTCCGATAAGTTGCTCACCACCTCGCCCCATTCCGAGAAGACCGCCATTCCGACCACTGTGGGAGGGGCTAGCCCCATCAAGTATGTGCTTTACATTATTAAGGAGAACCGCACCTACGATCAGGTTTTCGGTGACTTGGCATCAGGCTCAACCCCCAAGGGGAACGGTGATCCCAAACTATGCATGTTCCCCCGCAAGGTCACTCCCAACCACCACAAGATCGCCGAGGAATTCGTCCTTCTTGACAACCTCTACTGCAACGGCCAGGTGAGCCGGGATGGGCATCCCTGGAGCACCGCCGCATACCATACAGACTACATCGCCCGCGACTGGCACTTGACTTATTCGAGGCGTAAGGGCGTCGAGGATGATGAGAAGGGCGAGTTGGCTAATCCCCCATCCGGTTACTTGTGGGACGCCTGCAAGCGCGCCGGAATCAGCTACCGTTCATACGGTGAATATGGCTCCCGTGTCAGTGACGGCCAGGGTGGCTTCCGCATGGAGGGCCGCGTTCCGGGTCTTGTAGGCAATATGAGCCCTACCTTCGGGATTCCCAAAGTAAAGGGACAGCGCACACGCGACACCGACAATGCCAGCACCTTCATCGCCGACTTGGCCGAATTTGAGAAGGCGGGCGAGATGCCCAGGCTGATGATCATGAGCTTGGGCGAAGATCACACCAGCGGCACAACTCCCGGCGCCTTCACCCCCGAGGCCTGCGTCGCCAGCAACGATCTTGCCTTTGGCCAGATCGTCGAAGCTGTCAGCAAAAGCCGGTTCTGGAAGGAAACCGCCATCTTCGTCATTGAGGATGACGCGCAAAATGGCCCGGACCATGTGGATGCCTGCCGCACCATTGGCTTCGTGATCAGCCCATACACCAAGCGAAAGTTTATCGATTCCACCCAGTACCAGACTGTCAGCCTCATCCGTAGCATGGAGCTGATCCTAGGCCTTTCTCCCCTCAGCCAATATGATGCGGCCGCCCGCCCCATGTTCAATAGTTTCACGGACAAGGCCAACCTCGAGCCTTATATCCATACCCCGGCCGAAATCGACCTCAACAAAAAGAACGAGGCAAATGCATATGGTGCATCGCGCTCCCAAAAGATGGATTTCAGCGAATATGACCTGGTGGATGACTTCGAGCTGAACGAGATCCTTTGGCACGCCGTAATGGGCACCGACAAGCCAACCCACCCCGCAGTCCGACGCGCAATCGCCTTCCGCTCGCTGACCGCCGCCAATAAGGCCACCAAGTAGCATTTGGCCTAATTGGTAAACTACCTTTTTCCCCGTGGCCTCTCTCGGCCACGGGGATTTTGTTTTGGTTCGGCTGGGCAAAACCTGGTGGCATAAAGGGTTTGACCATGCATTATTCGTGTGTGCTTATCCTTGCAGTTTTGGCTGCAACGGCGGTTCGCCCCAATCCGGCTTTCCCTCTTTTTGAACCTGTGTCGCCCCAGCGCCAGGTCTAGGTGATGGTTTACCGCATTATGCGCATGCTGGCCCCGAAAATTCGGTCAAAACATCCTGGCTTGCGAGAGGAATTATCTGGCGTGGGCGTAACCCTTCAGCACTTTGCCGCAATTTTTGTCGGCAAAAGTTTGGAGTTTCCTGAGCGGACATAAGATTTCAAAGCATCCTAGAGGATCTGCACGAGGTTGTGTTTGCGCATCTAGAGGGTGCTAAGGATGATCACGAAAGTGGCCCAGGTCTGGGCACCCTTCTCGGTGGCGTTGCCAAACAAGTCTGTCAATTCGGCAACCCGCTTGGCCAAGGTCAAGATCGCAAAGATGGTGACCTCGGGAACAAGCTCCACGATGGCACGGGCATCCGCCTCGGAGAATCCGAGCCCAATTTAGTTGAGCACCGTTTCACGGGTTAGCTCGGCCTCCATGCTGGGCATGGAACAACTTCAGCATGGGCAAATCCATTTCGCAACGGCAGCAAAGAATTTTTCAGACAATTAATAAGGACCAATATTCACTCTCATCTATGGCAATCCGTTGAATGGTTACGAAAAATGTTGTTGATAACCTGTCTAACCGGGCATCGTCCTGTTCGGGTCTATTGCCTGCGGTGTCTGGATCAAATCCCACTTGTTGCCATACAAATCGACGAAGACAGCCACCATGCCGTAGCTTTCGGCCCTCGGCGTCTCAATGAACCGGACACCACGTTGCACCATTTCGGTGTAATCGCACCAGAAATCATCGGATTGGAGGAAGAGGAAAACTCGGCCTCCGGTTTGATCGCCAACCCGTGCCGACTGTTCGGCGGAAGTGGCCTTCGCCAGCAAGAGTGACGCTCCCCCGCCTGGTGGTCGGACCACCACCCACCGCTTCGACTGGGACAGCAAGGTGTCTTCAATCAAGGTGAACCGCAGGCAGTGCGTGAAATATCGGATAGCATCGTCGTAGTCATGAACGACCAGTGCAACGGAAAACAGCTTCTGTGACATCCGGCTCCCCCTACTGGTTGTTGTGTCTAACTCCACTCCGAACAGAGTTTTCCTTTCTCAATCCACCGCCCCGTCCAGCTCGGGAACAAGCTCCACGTTGGCGCGAGCATCCGCTTCGGAGAATCCGAGCCTAATTTGGTTGAGCACCGTTTCACGAGTTAGCTCGGCTTACATGCTTGGCATGGAACAACTTCAGCATGGGCAATTCCGTTTTGCACCGCCGGATGAAGCGCTTTTTAAACACCTGATCCCTGTCTAAATTCATCTTCATCCATGGCAATCGGCTGAGGGGTTACCATAATTTATGCCTGCAGCACCCAAAAAATTGTCCGAAGGACCGCTTTTTCTATCATATTTTCTGCCCAATTGTCTGGCCAACCTAAGGTACGATGAGTCGGGTTCGAACTGTTGCCATTCTGCAGGCGGGAGCCGACTTCATGATGTTCCATTTCAAGCCAAAATGGACTGCCTGTTTGAATGCCGTGATTTATTTATTGGTCCACTATAGGCTAAAATGGATTTCCTGTGTGCTTGGTGCAATTTTACTATTTACCTGCTTTATTTGTATTCTTTTAGGATGGCTTTTTGTTCAAAGTGAAAGGCGATTGGCCGAAGAAGAGTGGGACGGTCTCATGATGATGGATGTCGATAAATTTTTTATGGCTAAATTCGGAACTCCTTTGGAGATTGAGCCGGACCATTTCATTGTTTTTGAAAGGCTATCGAACCGCGAATTGCATGCCACGAAGGATGAGCGAATAGACGATCCCTCTGCTTTGGTAATTTACAAACAGTCATGGATTGACCTTTCAATAATCAATAGGGCAAAGGATGGAAAGGATTGGGAGTGGAGAAGTTTTTCCTGGGTCCGGCCTCTGAAGGATGAGTTTGGCAACTGGATGGCTCACCTGCCGGCGAAACATCAGGTTTTCTTGAGGAATGGTTGCCTCGGTTATTTGGATAATAGATACATGACGCTACAGCCTGGTGAAATAAGTAATCAAATTCTGATGTTTGAGAAATTGCCTGCTTCAAGCAGGCAATTCACGGTTGATCTAAAATACGGTGACAGCGTCATTCGATTAAGCGGCGAAACAGGCCAAGGTGATTACTAGTGACATTTATGCCACTTTTAATTGCATTTAACCTACCCGCAATCCCTAAGGTCACATTTGAAAATCACCGTGGCACCGGCATCTCGCCTATGTTTAGGACTGGCGGGCTTTGGGAAGACTATTACAACGGTGGGATTCAGAGCTCAGGGCGACGCATTGGGCTAAGGACACAACCATTTCAGGGCTGAAAACGGCTGCTGTATGAGTGTTTTACTTCCTAGATCGGGTATGGAAAATAAAACCGCGGCCATAGTGAGAACCAAGGTCAGGAAAGTGACCGTGAAAACAGTCTCCATTTCTACCTCGCCAAGCCTTTTTTGATCTCATTCCCTCGTCATCGACACACAAACCATTTCCTTGCCGTTGTGCACGAACAGGCACTTGTTGGCGAACGCGGGGTGGCACCAGACCACATCGCGACCGCGGGTGGTGAAGGTGGTGTCGAGCAGGTGGTGGCGGGCAATCTCCCCGTACCCCTTGGGGGTCAGGCTGGCCAGGATCAGGTCGCCCTGGTCGTTGAACAGCACATAGTTGTCACCTGCTGGAATGATGAATGCGTGGGCGAACAGTGCCTTCTTGCCACCGGTGGCCTTCAGGCTCTCCCAGACCAGTTCACCGGTATCGAGCTTGACGCAACGCATCTCGCCCATGCCGCAGACACCGTAGATGTGGCCATCGCGGATAATGGGGGTGGCCATGATGGCATTGAGGTTGTCCGGCTTGGAGGGATCCTTGCTCTTGCTGCGCCACAGCAGTTTGGCATCCGGTTTTTCACCATCCAGCCTTATCAGGGCCGAGCCTTGGTAGAACTCGCTGACCAGCAGTTTGTCACCAGCCTTCACCGGGGTGATGATGTTCACCACCGGGCGCTGGATCGATTTTGCCTCGGGATGTTCCAGGGACCAGTGGGTTTTGCCGGTGAGCGGGTCGAGGCTATTGACCGAAGTGTCAAGCCAAACGATCAACTGCTTTTTTCCCCCGGCCTCGCAGAGCATGGGTGCACTGTAGCCCACCTCCTCGGCCTGCAGCGCGCGCCAAACCTCCTTGCCGGTCCGTTTGTCCAGGGCCACTACGGCGCGGCCTTCTCCGCCGGCTTGGGTATAAATTAAGTCGCCTTCCACCAAGGGGCTGGCGGAATAGCCCCACAGGGGTGGCTTGGTTTTGTATTCCTTGGGAAGGTCTTTATCCCACACTACCTTGCCGGTGGCTGATTCAAGGCAGCGCAGATTGCCCATGGCTCCGAGGGTGAACACACGGTCACCATCAACCCAGGGTGTTGCCCGGGGCCCTTGACCGTAGCTGATGGTGTAGGGGCAATCGAATTCCTGAACCCACAGGGTATCGCCACTTTTGGCATTGAGGCAAACCACCCTTTCCTTGCCGGCCACCACGCCTTTTTTGGTCGAAACCGGCTTGCCGTCCTTGTCTTTCTCGGTGATGCGGTCCATCACAAAGAGTTTGCCAGACGCCACTGCCGGCCCGCAGTAACCGGAGTTGATCGGCTTGCGCCAGATCACCTTGGGCCCACCTGAAGGGAATTTCTCCAGCAGCCCGGTCTCGTGCCACACCCCATCTTTTTTGGGCCCGAGCCAGTTGGGCCAGTCATCTGACCGCCCCGAGGGGATGAAGCCCAAAGCTGCCAGGGCCAATGAAATCCAAGCGCGTGGCGATCTAAATAAGTTCATTTTTGCTCCAAGAAATGATCCAAAGTCATTCAAGATCGGGGCTTTGCACCACCCTGCACCCTGCCCTGGTCGGGTGATCCTCCACGAGGGCATCTGCATGCACCCCGCGCAGCAACATCAGCACCAGCAGGTCGCCTCCAGCGCAAAAGGTCATGAACCAGCCAAAACCGGCAAGTTCGGGCATGCCGACCCACGACCCCGCCAGCGCCGGCAAGACGCCGGTCAACAAACCGGGCATGGCCGCGCCGAGCCGGTAGGATCGCGCGGTGATGGGAACCATGCAGTGGGCAAAGGGTGTCATGGTTTTCCACTGGAAACCGATGCGGACAGATTGGAGGCCATGGCCGCCGAATATCCCCCAGGTGAGGGCATGGACCACCTCATGGACGACTATACCCACCAAGACCGCTAGCAAAAAAAACAAGAAATTACCCCAAAAATCATTGAAAGCGTTCCCGACAGCGGGCCATCCATGCACCAGTCCGTGCAAAACCACCAGAGGCACCACAGGCAGAAGCGCTATGGGAAAACCCAGCAGATTGGCCCGGGCCATATCGACGGAATGCCTGGTGTCCTCCTGCGGTGGGGAGACGCCGTCTTCCTGAAGCTGCCCCATCAGCCAGCCCCCTGGTGTCTTTTCCGCGATTTTTTTGCCTTGCCGGCGGAAAAGGATTCCGCGGCCACACCCAGCGGGTAGAAGGACCAAAAGACCTGGAAGGGGTCCCCCCCAGGGGCTCCCCTTTCCCGCTCGAATATTTTGCGGATTGCCAGTAGGTGCCCGCGGACCTGGAGGATGGAGTCCTTGGAAAGGTGGGCCGTCTCGCAGCGAAAGGTGGCAAATTCCTTCATCAGTTCTGTCAATCCGCCCTGAACCGAGCGGCCGAACATGCGCTCGGTGAAGCGACCAAATGTCTTGACGAGCCGCAACATCCCCTTGGCGGCGACCTTGGGGTTAGTGTCGAAATCGAAACGAAAATCATCAAAGGGGAGTTCGAAAATCCTTTCCAGATGCCTGCCGCGTTTCACCTTTTCTTTTTCCACCACGATTCCGGCACTGATCAAGATCCCCACATGATGATGGGTGAGGCTGACCGGCCGGCCGATCTTGAGGGCGATTTCCCGGGCCGGCCTTGGCCCGAAGGCCAAGAGCATCTCCAGGATAGCGGCGCGCACGGGGGAGCAGATGGCATCGAACTGCCCGGCGTTGCGGATGACGCAGATATTTTCACGCGGCCCTGCCATGTCCCCCCCATTCATTCAAAACAGGCTAACGAATTTGAATGGTGTTGACAATTCAAAATATTGCAATTCAATTGAATGGTGAAACCGTGAGATTTACCGCCGGCAATGCAGGCAAACGCACTCTTCCGATTTTTCCACCTTCGGGAATCCAGTCATGCTGAGCATTCGTGGTCTGGTCAAGATCCACCCCGGGCCGGTTGCCGCTTTGCGCGGGGTCGACCTTGAACTAGGTGAGGGCCTGTTCGGCTTGTTGGGTCCCAACGGCGCTGGCAAGAGCACCTTCATGCAGGTGGTGGCTGGCCTGATCGAGCCCACCGCCGGCAAGGTGGTGCTAGACGGGCACGACATCGTGCAAGACCCGCGCTTCATGCACCAGCGACTGGGTTACCTGCCGCAAGATTTCGGTTTCCACCCCGATCTCTCCGGGCTGGCCATGCTGGAGCTACTGCTGAAACTGAAAGGGATCACCGGGCCACGCGGCCGCCGTCAGGTGGCCAAGGAACTGCTGGAACGGGTCAACCTCGCCCACGCCGCCAACCGCAAGGTGGCAGGGTATTCGGGCGGCATGCGCCAACGGCTGGGCCTGGCGCAGGCGATCGCAGGCGATCCGCGGGTGCTCATTGTCGATGAGCCGACCGCCGGGCTGGATCCGGAGGAGCGGCACCGCTTCTATCGGTTGCTGGCTGAAATGGGCTCGAAGCGCATCGTTATTCTTTCTACCCACATCGTGGAGGATGTGGCGACGCTGTGCCCCAGGCTGGCAGTCATCCGTGGCGGCGAAGTGGTGGCCGACACCACACCCCGAGCGGCGCGCGAGGCGATCACCGGGACCATTTATGAGGGTATGGTGCCCCCCGCCGAAATGGAGTCGTTCGCCTCCACCTGGCGGGTTCTTTCCTCGGTACTGGCAGAGGGTACGACCAACCGGGTGCGGATCAGCCTGCCTGCCGGCGATCCCCCCACCGGCTTCACACTTGTGCAACCAGGGCTGGAAGACGCCTACCTGGTACTGATGCGCACCCCCACGCGCGAGGTGCCACCCGCCCTCCGCGGCACCGGGGTGTCGGTGGCTGGAGGTGCGGCATGAGCCTGTCACGCATCTGGACCCTGGCCTGGAGCGATATCCGCCTGGCATGGCGCAAACCGTTGCCCATCGTGATGCTGGCCATTCTGGGCTTGCTGCTGTTCGGCCTTGCGGCCGGCAATGTGACCATCGGCATGGGCAGTGGCGGCGACATCGGCGGCAAGAAAAGCTGGCTGAACGCGGAAACCAGCCTGGCCTTCCAGGACCTGCTTTTCCTGGGATTGATCCTGCCGTTTTTCGCCTCGGTGCAGTGCGGGCTGGCACTGGCGAATGACGAGGACCGTAAGTTGGACCGGGTGCTGCTGTCCACCCCCCTGTCTCCGGGTGAATACGCCATCGGGCGATTTCTGGGATCGCTGATTCCGCTGGTTGGAGTGCTGGCGGCCTACCTGCTACTGCAGATCCTGTTCACCGAACTGTATCCCCGTGACAAGACCGACCTATTGGGCCCCTTCGCCTTGGGCCATTACCTGCGGCCGCTGCTGCTCTACACGCTGCCACTGCTGCTGTTCACCGCCGGAACGGCACTGTTTTTGGGCACGCTGACCGGGCAAGCGGTGCTGGTGTTCGCCGTGCCCACGGTGCTGGTGATAGGCGGCGCGCTTTTCCTGTGGGACTTCAGCCCTGCATGGCTGCCCGAATGGATCAACAAGGGGCTGCAGTGGTGCGACCCGGCAGGCGTGCGCTGGTTTTTGGCCGCCTTTTTGAAAGAGCCGCGCGGGGCCGACTACCTCAACGGGGCCTCCACGGTCCCGGAAATCCCGATGCTTTTGAGCCGGCTGGTCATGGCGGGGTTGGGACTTGCCCTGGTGCCGCTGTCGGGCTCGCTAGTTCTGCGCCGTATCCGGGGAAAATCCCCACGGGTGAACCTGGCCTCGCTGGCTTCCAGCGACCTGTCCCGCCAGACAAACGAAGACTGGTCACTCCGTCCCTTGCCGGAGACCATCCAACGCGCCCCCGGTTTCCTGGCCACCACGCGGGCCTTCCTCGGTCTGGAACTGCGGTCGCTCATCCGTTCGCCGGGCCTCTGGATTTTCGGCCCGCTCATCCTCCTGCAGGTGGTGACAATGGGCCTGTTCCGGCAGGGGCCGTTTGACACTTTCCTTTTGGCCACACCGGGGTCCCTGGCCGGGGGCAGCTTCAACACGCTGACCCTGCTGCTGGTGCTGTTGATTCTTTACTACTCGGTGGAGAGTCTGGTCCGCGAGCAACGCCACGGCGTGGCCGGCCTGGTCAACTCCTCCCCCGCCCCCACCGCCGCAATCCTCACCGGGAAGGTGCTGGCCAACGGCGCCCTGGCCTGCGTGATCGCCTTTGGCGCGTTTCTGGGGGCATTGATGGTGCTCGCCTACCAGTATTTTACCACTGGCATCTGGTTTGGTTTGCAGCCTGGGGTCTTCACGCTGCTCTGGGGGGTGCTGCTAGCCCCCACCCTCATCTTCTGGTCGGCCTTCGTGATGGTGGTCTTCTCGCTCACGCTCAACCGCTACGCCACCTACGCGCTGAGCCTGGCAGCCCTGATAGCAACCGGGCTAGCCACCCAGTGGGGGTACATGAACTGGGCCACCAAATGGCACCTGTGGAGCGGAGTCCGCTGGTCCGAGCTGGATCGCCTCGGCTTCGCGCGGGGAGAGATCACCTGGAACCGCATCCTCACCCTATGCGCCACCGTGGTGCTGGTGGCCCTGGCACTACGCTTCTACCCCAGGCGCTTGAACGATGCCCGGGGCGTGGCCGACCGGTTCAGCCCGTGGCGTCTTCTGCGCTCATCGTTGCCAATCCTGGGCTTGGCGGTTCCGGCTCTGCTTATTGCCGGCGGTATGCTTTTCGCCATGCGGCGCGGACCGGAGGGTGGCCCCGCAGTCAGCCTGGCCAAGGACTATTGGAAACAGAATGTCTCCACTTGGAAGAACGCGCCCTTCGCCGCGCTGGACAAGGTGAACGCATCGGTGGACCTGTACCCGGAAAGTCGATCCTTCCGGGTGAAGGGCGAGTATGTATTGCGCAACCGCAGCCAGGCTGACATGGATGCGGTTGCCCTGACCGTGCGCACCCACCTGCGCGTGGAAAGTTGGACGGTGGATGGTGCAGAAATCCAGCCGGTGAAACCGATCGAGCGCGATGGCAGGCCCTCCATCGAGAACCGGTCGGGGCTGATGGTGGTGCGCCCGGCAAAGCCCCTCGCGCCTGACGCCACCTGCCGGGTGGGTTTTGATCTGCAGGGCACCTTTCCCAGCGGGTGGAGCAAAACCCAGACGGGTGCGGGCCAATTTGTGCTGCCTTCCGGGGTGGTACTGACCAGCTTCGATGGTTCGTTCATGCCGCTGGTCGGCTTCATGGACGGGGTTGGCCTGGAGGAGAAGGACCAGCCGGAAGCCCGGGAGTATGCCGACGACCATTACCGGCAGCGGGTCGATCCCGAATTCGGGCCGGCCTGGGGAACCAGCATGGAGATGACCATCACCGCCCCGGAAGACTGGACCGTTAACTGTGTCGGCGAGCCGGGCCCACAGACCACCTCCGATGGCCGCAAGTCCACCATGTGGAAAACTACCGAACCGATCCGTTTTTTCAACATTGTGGGTGGGCCTTCCAACTTGGTGGAGACCCGGGGCAAGGAATCCACCGTTTTCCATGACCGAAAGCACGCCTTCCACACGGAGCGCATGGCGGAGGTTCTGGATGCCGCCCGCAAGCATTACGGCGCATGGTTCCACCCCTATCCTTGGAAGTCGCTGCGGCTGACCGAGTTCCCCGGTCTGGCGAGCTATGCCCAGGGCTTCCCCGGCAACATCACCTTCAGCGAGTCGATCGGCTTTTTGGCCCTGAAGGCGGAAAAAGGCGAAGCGGACACGGTGGATTTCATCGTGGCGCACGAGTCGGCGCACCAGTGGTGGGGCAACATCCTCACGCCAGGCAAGGGACCAGGTGGCAATGTGCTTTCCGAAGGCATGGCCAACTATTCGGCCGCGATGCTGGTGGAGCAAATGCGGGGCGTGAAAACCCGCCGGGCGCTGATGACCAAGTTCGAGCGCGAGTATGTGCAGCAACGGAATCCAGACCGGGAACGCCCGCTGCACAAGGTGGACGGTTCCAGGCCCGGCGACACCACACTCGTCTACAACCGGGGCGGCTGGGTCTTCTTCATGCTGATGGAACAGATGGGCCGCGAGCGGATGCTGAAAGGCCTGCGGGAGTTCATCTTGAAGTTCAAGGATGGCCCAGACTTCCCGCTGATCGAGGATTTGGTGGAGGCCCTGCGGCCCCACGCCGCCGACCCCAAAGCGTTCGACGCCTTCGTGAAGCAGTGGCTGCTGGGCAAGGTGCTTCCCGAGTTCAGCCTGGGAGAGGTCCATCATGAAGCGGATGGCGCCGGCCGACACACCACCACGGGGATGATCACCAACACCGGGACAGGCACCGTCGAGGTGGAGGTGGCGGCGATGCCCCCGGCCGAAACGAATGACCCGGATTCCATGGGCGAAGAGGGGGAAAAACCCCGCACACCGGGCTCCCTGCAAACCGTGACCGTGGGTCCAGGACAAACGGTTCCCTGGAAGCTGACCACTGAATTCAAACCAGCCGATGTGGTGGTAGACCCGGATGTGAAGGTGCTGCAGATGGCCCGCAAGCTGGCCAAGGCTGCCATTCCTTGACCATTTTTCGGCCAGGGCGCCAATGCTTCAGCGCCTTGCCTGCAGTCTGATCGATTGCGCAGGAGGCCTTCGGCCATTCCTGCCCACAGTCCGCTCAACGACATTAGAGGACAGTATTTATCTAGTTTATAGGTGCCAGGCAATTCATATCGCATGGATCGTCTGAAAAACCCTGACCCGGCCTCCCTCATTTGAATTTAGGCCATTATCTTCTGGCATAGCAAGGATTCCTTTCGGCATGCGGAGGCATGTATGGCTCTGGAACTTCAAAACCGCGAGCATCAGGAAGAGTTCTGGGGCGCCACTCGGCATTTGCCAAGCTCGCCCGGTCATTTGTTCTACGAGAAGCTGAACGGGATCCTTGCCGAGGCTGGATTTGACGAGTGGATCGAGGATTTGTGCTCGCCCTACCCGTGTCGCCTGGCCCCGAAACCCGGTCAACCAGATTAGCCGACAGGTGCCCACCCTGGGCCACCGGCTGCTCTTGGCCGCCCGCAACGCACGCCCGGCCACGATCACCAGTCACCCCGGGCATGGTATGAGTCGCATGGGTGGTTTATTTTGGATTCTTCGCGGGTCGAAACCAGACGAAGGGGCCAGCCAGACACACCGAGCCCCCACCGTACTTGTTCCCGTAGGAAGGAAATGCCCCATGCTTAACCGTCGGAGTCGGTCTGGCATATTCCTGGAACTTTCGCTGTGGATCCTGGGCACCCTGGCCCTGTCGACCCTTCCGGCCCGCGCCCAAGAGACCGTTCGGCGGGAGTGGCAGGTGGACGGCGTCAACCGCACCGGCCTGTTGTTCATCCCGCCTGCCGCCAAGAAAACCCCGACCCCGGTAGTGTTTGTCTTCCACGGCCACGGAAGCTCCAGCCAGAATGCGCTGAACAGCTTCGGCATGGACAAGGCTTGGCCCAATGCGATCTCAGTCCACCTGCAGGGGCTGAACACCCCCGGCAGGCTAACCGACCCCGAGGGCAAGAAAACCGGCTGGCAAAGCGGGCCGGGAGAACAGCAGGACCGCGACCTGCGACTATTCGATGTGGTTTTGGATTCCCTGAGGCGGGAATTCACGGTAGACGCCCGGCGCATCCATGCCACCGGCCACTCCAACGGCGGCGGCTTCACCTACCTGCTGTGGGCGGAAAGGGGGGAGGTTCTCGCAGCGGTGGGCTCGTCCGCTGCGATCAGCCCCCGCCAAGGCAAGGGGCTAAAGCCAAAGCCCCTGTTCCACCTGCTGGGCGAGAATGATCCGCTGGTCAAGCCGGCCTGGCAGGAGGCGATGATCGCCCAGGTCAGGAAGGTCAACGAAGCAGGCGAGGGCAAGCCCTGGGGCTTTCAGGGTAAAGCGACGCTGTACCCGGGCCCCGGCGGCAACGATCTGGTAGTCTGGCGACACCAGGACGGGCACAGGTTCCCCGGCAGGAACGCCGTCGAAGCGATGGTGACATTCTTCAAGGATCACCCGGGTAAATGAGAAGTCCCGTTGTCAACGGAAAAAGAAACTAAAAGCAAGGTTTTAGTCCGATTATTGACAGGCTCACCGTTTCAGTTTCTCGAGTTCCCCGATCTCGACGGCATTCGCCTTCTCCAGCGCCAGGGCCGACAGCCGGCGTTTCTCCACCTCGCCGCGCACCGTTTTCGACCGGGCGGCAAGGTAGATGGCATCCCGGCTTCGACTATCATCGATCACCACCGCATCCCCCTCGATCCGCCATCGGACCTCGTGCACCCCGTCCGCATCGACACGGAAGACATCCTCCGCCTTCCGGAGCCACCCCGGGAGCACAAAACGGAACGACACCGGCCGCGGCCCGCCGAAGGTGAAGACACTCTCCCTGCTGTCGGGCCCGTAGGCGAGGTCGTTGGCGAACAGCACGGCAGCCTCGGGCGCGCCTATCGAGGCCAGGTCCCAGTCGGGTTTTCCATCCTTCTTCACTCGCTCGAACCAGTAGGCATCCCCCTCAAGGAAAAACGGCTCCAACATGCGAATCTCTCGGCCGATGCGGCTGATCGGCTCCCAGGTATCCGGGAACTTCAGCAGCGACTTGAGACTGAGGTTGAACCAGTAAAGGGAAGTAACCCGAGTGGAGAGCGCGTGGAGCGCCTGCGCCCGCAGCTCGTCGGGTGTCGGGCTCCGCCGGGCCCGGCCCCCGAACTGTAAGCCGCCGCCCCAGCCATCGTGCGGGCCCTGCGACCAGACCGCGCAGGGCATCGGCCGGTTGAGTTCCCGTAGCGATCGGCTCATGTCGCCAATCGTCTCGAGGGGGGCCCCCCAGGAAATCCGGTTGCCGCCCCAGCGGTCGTACTGCCGCCACGCGTCTGCCGCAGGTGCCACCACCCGGTACGCATCGTAATGCGGGTAATCCGACAGCCCGGCATAATGCCGCCACACCCGCTCCTCCGAGTGGGTCAGGCTGGTGGGCAGCCGGCTAACTCGGTAGGGCAGCAGTTTGTCGAAGACCTCCTGTGGCGGCACCGGCCGACCGCCGCCGTACTGAGGCTCGCCCAGAAATTCCACGGCGTGGATCTTCGGCAGCCAGGCGTCCGTGTCCCATTCCTCCAACGGCCACAGGCGGTTGCACAGCTTGATCGGGTAACGCTCATACAGCTCCGGGCGGTCAGTGTAACCCGGCACCCCCTGGATCTGCCCCATGTTCACATGCAGGCGTGTCAAAAGCCGCAGGTACGGCTCGTGTCGCAGGTGGTCCGCCACCCAGCCCCCGCCGATGTCGAAGGCTTCGCGTTTGACTCGCAGGTGCTCCCACAGCGTGCCACGGTCGGTCCCCACCTCGATGGCCGCGTATCCAAGCGGCAGGGACCGCCCCGCATTCAGGCGGATGAATCCCCGGTCCCGCGGTGGGATAATGGTTTCCAACCGCTCTTCAGCCTGAGGCCAGAAGGTCTGCCATTCTCGGCGCTCCTTGGGGAACCACAGCCGCAGCGACCCCACCTTCAGCGGTGCATTCGAGGCGTTGGCGATGTGGATGATGACCGTGTCGGGTTCAGCGCGGCTAGCGGGCCCGAGGAAGGTGACCGCCGAGATCCAGCGCTCGGGGGGCGGAAGTGCCACTTCGGACTTCCCCAGTCCGTCCGCCTCCAGGGAGAATCGCCCGCCGGTCCCCCAGCGAGCCGCCTTGCCGTTGAAGGTCCAGACCGTCAGCGCGCCGGCCGGGGGTTTGCTGGGGGAGGCCATGTCATGCCAAGACCACTCATCCGCCTTCAGCAACTCCGCGGGCGTCTTGCCGTCGAAGGTGCCCGGCAACGCGGGCCCCCGGACGAACAACTGGACTTTTGCTGAAAGCCTTGGATCGCGCGGCCGGCGGTACTGCATCGTCTCCGCGACCACATGCGGCGTGACCGTCACCCCGGCGATGCCGGCGGGCTGTGCCGCATCCGAGGACAAGACCAGTGACAGCACGGTGGCCAAGGGGTGAAACGCCGACATGATGGGCTTCCTGCTTTCCGATGTGGGACCAGCCCATTCGGGCGGTGATCGATCGAGTTTAAGGCAGACGGGACTATCCCGGGGCAAAACTCACTGTGTCAACATCGCGTGAGACCACCGGAGTTATCTGTGATTGAATGGTTTCAGGGGAGATTTGACCATGTCCAAAAGCAATCAGAACGGCGTCATTAGGGATCCCGAGGCTTTGGTCAGGCTGTCGAGGCTGATCATCGGGCACCCGGACAAGTTGCGAATCCTTGTGGAGGTGGACCAGGCGCTGGCGACCGGCCGTGGATCTGCGATATCGTCGCGGTAATCGCGGTAGCCCGGAGGTCCAGCGCAATCTTACGGTGGCTAGGCTCGTCCTCCTTCGACACCAATCAGGGCTTCGCCTTCGGAGCGGCAGACGGAAACCCCTCGAACAAGACCTCGTGCCGCCACCCGTCGCCGAATTCATATGCATACACTAAGCGTGCCTGCCGCCTAGACTTCGGCAACAATTTGCCCAGAAGAATTTTGTCTCGTCCTCGAAGTCCATGTTTAAATCGTCGCCTTCCGTAACCGGCTGGCTGTATTGCAGGCTGCCGATGCCGGACTGGCGCATGGTGTTCCCCAAAACGATGTGGCCCCTGTTTTCGCCCACGGCGACATTCGGAAGATCGGTGCTGCCGCCACGAAAAGTCCCCGCATCACCTGGGCAGAGATTCGTCAATATGTTGATGGGTCGGTTGGTCCGATGGGGGAGGCCCTCTCCCCTCAATACCCGAAGTCCGGTTTTCACTGTGGTTTTGCGGTGGAATTCGGGACCAACGGCGCAACATGAGCAATTCCATTTTGCAATAGCAGCTGAAGCGCTTTTCAATCAGTGGATCCTTGTCAACATTCACACTTTTACACCGCAGGCGGCTGAAGGGTTGCAAAAATTAGTGATGCCACCCCACGGATCCTGCCAAAAGGCCCTTGAACCCGGGCCATCATGCCCGGACAATACACCTAAGGTAAAAATACAAAGCCCAAACCCCTAACGGGTGCATCTGAAGGGACATTTGACATGTCTGTATGGGACTTTGTGGCTGCCGCCAGCATCGGCACAAACATCAACAAACCGGACAGCAAATCCGGCAAAGTCCTGAAGAAAATCAACTCTGCAACCTTGAGTGTGCTGAATGGCGATTCTGTCAGCTATGTGAGCGGGGGGGGCAGAACTAGTAACACATTCGGGGCAAACACCAACTTCACCTGCGACATGGAGGCCCTGCTTGAAGGCTATTTTGCCGGG
>Ga0315905_10000887_pt1 | contig 32681 bp, 28 predicted proteins | sample LakEriMetagenome_5_FD_203522 | JGI IMG/M metagenome (GOLD analysis project Ga0315905, IMG submission 203522) | Freshwater fungal communities from buoy surface, Lake Erie, Ohio, United States - Buoy 4 MA121 | ecosystem: Environmental > Aquatic > Freshwater > Lake | place: USA: Lake Erie, Ohio... | reverse complement strand
ACCCTCGCAGCCTCGCCGCGCTCGCAGGTTGACACCGTTCACCACCGCTTCATCCTCGTTCCCCATGCAAACTGTTCGCATCGGTCTCGTCGGTCTCGGCAACATGGGTCGCGCTCACCGCGCCAGCATCCGCGCCGGTAAAGTCGAAGGCCTCTCCCTCACCGCCATCTGCGATCGCGCAGAGTCCCTCCCCGATCCCGTCCCCGGCGAAGCCCAGTTCACGGACTTCGACACCATGCTCCAGTCCGGCACCATCGACGCCGTCCTCATCGCCACCCCTCACTACTTCCACACCTCCATGGGCATCGCCGCGCTCAACGCCGGCCTCCATGTCATGGTCGAAAAACCCCTCTCCGTCCACAAAGCCGACTGCGAACGTCTCATCGCCGCCCACAAGGGCCCCCATCAGGTCTTCGGCGCCATGTTCCAACTCCGCACCGACCCCATCTACCAGCAAATCAAGAGTCTCATCACCGACGGCGAACTCGGCACCATCCGCCGCATCCTCTGGGACTGCACCGACTGGTTCCGCACCGAAACCTACTACGCCTCCGGCGGCTGGCGCGCCACATGGAAAGGCGAAGGCGGCGGCGTGCTCCTCAACCAGTGCCCCCATAACCTCGACCTCTATCAGTGGCTCTTCGGCATGCCCGACCAGGTCACCGGCTTCTGCCAGTTCGGCCGCTATCACGACATCGAAGTCGAAGACGATGTCACCGCCCACTTCCGCTATACTAACGGCACCCACGCCACCTTCATCACCAGCACCGGCGAAGCCCCCGGCCGCAATCTCCTCCAGATCTCCGGCGAACGCGGCATCCTCTCCCTCGAAGGCCGCTCCCTCCGCTTCTCCCGCAACCGTACCCCCATGTCCGAATTCAGCGCCGCCTCCTCCGCAGGCTTCGCCAAACCCGAATCATGGTCCATTGACCTCCCCATCCCCCAGGGCAGCGCCAGCCACAACGAGGTCCTCCAGAACTTCACGAACGCCATCCTCCACGGCTCCCCACTCATCGCCCCAGCCGCCGAAGGCATCCGTTCCATCGAGCTAGCCAACGCCATCCTCCTCTCCTCGTGGAAAAACCAGTCCATCTCCCTCCCCATGGACAGCGCTGAATACGAACAGCAACTCCTCCACCGCATCAACTCCTCCACCCACGTCAAAAAAACCCCACCCCCACGCTCCATCTCCCAGGACGACTTCGCCAAATCCTTCAAATAACACCCCTTCACTCCCTCACCACCCGCTGCCGGAACCACCGCCGCCCACTCCCCGCGTCCCCCGCCCGGAACCGCCGCCGCTCGCTCCCGTCCGGCCTCACCTCCAGCACCGTCTCGCTCCCCGCCACCGCCACCCACGTCACCAGATCATCGCTCGCCTCCACCTGAAACCGCAGCGCCCCGTCCCGCACCCGCATCACCCGCTCAATCCCGCGCCCGTCCGCCGTCACCACCACCTGCGGCCCCGAACCCGCCTCCTGCGGCGCACCACCTAACGCATACTCCAGCAGATTCACCGCACCGTCCCCATCAGGATCCGCCGCCATCGCCGCCCGCATCCCGCTCAACCCCGCCGCCGCCGCCCACCCCAGCCACGGATCCGTTAGCACTGGTGCCACCCCGAACCCAGCCAGTCCGACACCGCTGTCCGCAAACCTCAACCCCGGCACCCGCCACCCACCACTCCCCGTCGCCACCGTACCCCGCAATGCTAGGCTCCGGTCCACCGTCCGCTCCACCCCCGGCCCACTCCACCCGCTCCCGGGATCATGCCCGATCTCCCCAAACACGTCGCTCCTCACCCCATCAACGAGCACCTCTAGCGCGTCATTCCCGTCAAATCCCATCCGCACCAGCACCATCACCGCCGCACCCGCCGCATTGCTGATCACCGTCCCGTCCGCCAACCCCGCAAACGCCTGCGGCGGCAGCACTCCAATCCCCACCAGCCACGCCCCCGCCGCTTCGTCCCCCACCACCAGCACACCCCCAGCCGGCCACTGCCCAGCTCCCGCCCGCGCCTCCACCACACCGCCACCTCCCCCATCCGCATAACGTCGCACCTCCACCGGCCGCCGCCCCAGATCAATCGCCGACCCTGACAAATTCATCAGCTCCAGCGCCCGACCCGCACTCCCCACCGCAGGCTCCGCATACTGCGTGATCAGTACCTGACCCGACGCCTCCCGGTTCCTCACCACCACCCGCGCCAATCCCCGACGCCACCCCGCCGCACTCGCCTCCACCATCACCGCACGATGCGCCTCCAATCCGCCCAGCCACGGCACCGCCGTCACCACCCGAACACTCGTCTGCCCCGCCGGAATCACCACCGGTTCCGGCACCACCACCCGTCCATCCCGCCACGACCGCACGGTCACCGCCACCGGTTCCGCCCACACCCGCCCCAGCCTGACTTCAAATCCTATCACTTCTCCCTCGTTCACCCATTCCCGCTCCGCCCGCAGCTCCAGCCCCGGCAACCCCGTCATCGGCACATCCGCAAACACCGCAAGGTGATCCGACGCCTGCCCGCTCAACCCAGCCGCAGCCAGCCCCTCTCGCTTCGGCAACCCGTCCGCCACCGCCTCCACCTCACTATCAAAAACTTCCCCCTCCCCGCCCCCGCGCAACACCACCGGCCCGCTCACAAACAGATAGTCCAGCTTCGATCCCAACCCAGGCCACGTCACCTCACTCACCCCGTCCGCCTGCCGCAATCCTAGCGCCTTCATCCCCGCCATCTCCATCCCGTTGTGCGGAAACACACGGTAACGCAGCGTCAGCCCGGCCGCCAGATCACTCCCGCCCAGAAACGTCGACGGCAGCGCCGACCCATCCGGAAACAGCGTCCCCGGCACCTGCACCGCCGCCGCATCCGTCCGGTAAAACTCAGGCTGCTCCAGCCAGTCCGTCTCATTGAAATCCCCGCCCACCACCAGATTCCGCACCGCCGGATCAATCCCCGCCGCCGCCAGCCCTTCCCTCAATCGCATCACCTCCAGCGCCCTCCTGAAAAAATCCGCATCGCTCCGCTCCGCCTTCAGATGCACACTCACAAACACCGGATCGTCCGCCGCACCAAGCCACGGCACATCCACCTCCGCCAGCATCGGAAACCTCGTGATCTCCCGCCGCCCCGCCACCCCGCGCCCGATCTGCACCCGCCGCTTCAGCGGCCACCGCGACGCCACCACCACCGCCGCATCCTGACTCCCTGACAGATCCCCGCGCACCAGCGGCACCCCCGCAAACGCATCCCCCCTCAGCGCCATCGTCTCCGGCGTTCCCGGAAACCCCACCGCCTTCAGAAACGCCACCAGATCCCCGAACTCGCCCGCACTAGCCACTTCCTGAAACAGAATCACATCCGGACTGATCCGCTCCGTCACCTCCCGCGCCGCCTCAAACCCCGCACTCCCCGGCCCGCCCGTCCCCAGCAGCACATTGAACGACATCACCCGCACCGATCCCTCAGGCGCTCCCCTCGGCCGGTCCGCATCAATCACCCCAAGCACCGCCCCCGCCGGAGGCCTCAACCCTAGCGGATCACTCGCCACCACACTCACCAGCTCATAACCCTCCACCACCCCGTCCACCGGCACCCGCACCGGCATCGTCAGCACCCCGGACGCAGGCACCATCACCCGACCAGGCAACCCTAACACTCCCCCCGGCATCACCGCCACATCCATCTCCACTGGCCTGCCCGGCGCAGGCGTCAGCACCAGCGTCAGTATCACCTCCGCTCCCTCCCGCGCCTGCGACGGCACAAAACCCGCCGCCGTCGTCGGCCCCGTCACCAACGTCAGGGTCTGCCCCGCATTCAATCTCCCCCGACTCGCCGTCCGCGGCACCACCCAGCTCATCGCCTCCATCCCGCTCCCCGTCCCCGTCAGTTGCAATGTCAGGGTCGCCGGCTCCGCCCCGCTCTGACTGACACCCATATCCGCCAGCACCCTCCCCGCCGCCACTCCCCCGACCGCCGTCATGCTCCCCTCCCACGCGAATCCCTGCACCACTTCCCCGCTGCTCTTCCGATACAGCACCAATCCATCCGGCGCACCGTTCTGCAATCCCGCCATCGGCACCCACACCGCCCCGAATCCCATCCCCTCATCCGGAATCACCCCACTCAACCCCAGCGTCACATACTCCGCGCCTCCCGTCCCATTATACCCCACCACCATATAATCCCCCAGCGACGTTCCCGCCGGCCCCGCAATCTCCACCCCTTCCTCCACATCCACCCCGCTGTTGTCGTAATGCAACTCATTGATGAACACCGGCACCCCACGCCCATCCCCGGCCCACAGCATCAGGAGCAGGACCACCACCGCCCGGAGTCTCGCAACGTTCGCACTCACTCACCCCCGCTAACGCACCCCGTCTCCCCACGCCATCGCAAATCTCCACCCCCCTCAATCCTTCTTCAACCCCATCGCCCGCGCCGCCGCCAGCATCGCCCGAATCGTCTGCAGCGCATTCCCCTCCAGTCGGTTGTTCACATAAATCCACGCCGTCCGCGTCCGCCGCAGCGGCACCGTCCGCCGGATCATCTCCGCCCCCGCCCGCCGCGCCCCATCATCCACCACCCGCGTCTCCCGGTACGGACTGAACGCCGCCACCGCCGTCTCATACCCCCGACCCGGCGTCAGCAGAAAACGCGCCGCCACCGCCTCGTCACTCGTCTCCCATCCCTCCATCCCCATCTGCTCCTCCACCGTCGGCATCTCCGTCCACTGATTGCAGACATGCGTCACCCCATGCGCACGCAGCACCGCAAAATACTCCGGATGCAGAAAACTCCGGTTCCGAATCTCCACCCCATACCGCCACCCCCGAGGCAACCGCCCCAGAAACCCGTCCAGCTCCCTCACAAAATCTCGCCCCCTCGCAAAATCCCCGGCATGAAACGCCGAAAACTCGAACATCAGCATCCCCACCCGATCCCGAATCGCCTCGCACGGCCCCAGAAACGCCTCCGTAAACAACCCCGCATCCAGAAACCCACGGTTCTCCTTCCCCCCTCGCTCCCCATACCGCGGCAATCTCGGAAACCGCTTCACCGTGATCTCACTCGTCACCTTGAACGTGAACCGGAAACTCTCCGGCACCTGCATCGCCAGCGCCTCCAGTCCCTCCCTCGTCGGAAAACGATAGTACGCCGCATCCACACACACCGTCCGGAACACCGACGCATACTCCCGCAGACTCTCCCGCTCGAACTTCGTCTCCGCATACCGCCCCCTAACCATGTACCGGTCCGCCTCGTAAATCATCCCCAGCCACCCGGGATACTTCCACGACGACGTCCCCACATACACCCCAGCCTCCGCCGCCAGTTCCACCTCCGGCCTCAACTCATCCGCCAGCGTCGGAAACAATCCCATCTCATTCCCCAATCAAATCCACATCAGCTCCCCTCACCGCGGCAGGTGCTCCCCGCAATACTCCTCCCCATCCGCCGCCACCCGGAACTCCAGCTCCGGATTCCCCCCATCCGTCCGCCCGCACACCTTGCACCGGTGAAACGCCTCGCTCTCGGGCACCGACTTCGCCTTGAACTCCGCCCGCCTCACCCCCACCCGCGCCCGATTCCTCATCTGCTTCACCAGTCCAGGCACAAACATCACCAGAAACGGCAGCAGGCCCCACAGAATCCCCGGAGCCATCTCCGGACTCATCAGCGACAAATACAGCAGCAGCGCCGCATCCAGCAGCGCCAGCCACCGGATCTGCACCGGCACCACAAAGTAAATCCTCAACTCCGTCCGCGGCGACAGCACCGCTAACGCAAAAAACAGATTGCTGATGAACATCCCCACCCCGCTCATCCCCCGCCCCAGCACCTCCGGCCACACCAGCACCGCCACCCACTGCGTCACCAGAAAGAATAACACATACAACGTCACCCGGAACGGCCCCATCAGTTCATCCAGCGCATCCGCCATGAAAAACAGAAACATCGCCGCAAAGAAAAACCAGAACACACTCCCAGTCGACGGCACAAACAAAAACGTCAGCAACCGCCACACCTCCCCACTCAGCACTTTCCCGCCGTCCAGATTCAAATACCCCGCAAACTCAGGCTTCGTCCTCAGAATCGCAAACACAAGGATCTGAAACAACGCCACGTACCTCACCAGCCCAGGAAAGGCTATCCATCCAAATCGGCGTTCCAGTCGGTCAAGCAGCGGCATATTCTTCAAAGTTCCCTCAAACCCGACACCGCCCGCGCCCTCCGCGCAAACGCGTTCCAGAGAATCACGCCTTTGACAATAATGGACAAATCTCCACGATACCGGACGTGGACGCTCCAGCTCTCTCCCAATCCCCGCTCCTCCCGGCCCACCTCGCCCTCGGAGCCCGCATGGTCCCCTTCGCAGGCTGGAATATGCCCGTCCAATACGCAGGCATCTCCGCTGAGCACCTCGCCGTCCGCTCCTCCTGCGGCATCTTCGACATCTCCCACATGGGCGAATTCTTCGTCTCCGGCCCCGACGCCACCGCATGGCTCGACTCCCTCCTCACCAACCACGCCGCCTCCCTCAACCCCGGTCAGGGCCAGTACACGCTCCTCCTCAACGAAAAAGGCGGCGTCATCGACGACCTCATCGCCTACCGGCTCGATCACGACCAATGGTTCCTCGTCGTCAATGCCGGCCGTCTCGACGAGGACCGCGCATGGTTCTCCCAGCACGCCACCCCCGGCGTCTCCTTCACCGACGACAGCCCCGCATGGGCCGCCATGGCCGTCCAGGGCCCGCTCGCCCCTCAAATCTTCCACGCCATCACCGACGGCACCGCCTCCCTCCCGCCACGCAACGGCATCGCCAAGCTCTCCCTCAACGGCTCCACCTGCATCGTCTGCCGCACCGGCTACACCGGCGAAGACGGCTTCGAATTCTTCACCCCAGCCGCCGACGGCCCCGCATGGTTCCAGAAAGCCGTCGCCGCCGGTGCCACCCCATGCGGCCTCGGCGCACGCGACACGCTCCGGCTCGAAATGGGCTACCCACTCAACGGCAACGACCTCTCCTACGACCGCTCGCCGCTCGAAGCCGGCCTCGGCTTCTTCGTCTCCCTCGAGAAGGGCCCCTTCACCGGCCGCGACACGCTCCTCGCCCAGAAAGCATCCGGCCTCCCCTCCCGCCTCACCGCCATCCGCATGGCCCCTGGCGCCCCCCCACCCCGCGCCCACTACCCAGTCTTCCACAACGACAACCCCGTCGGCGAACTCTCCAGCGGCGGCATCTCCCCAAGCCTCTCCGCTGGCATCGCCATGGCCTACCTCCCGCCAGCCCTCGCCACCCCGGGCACCCAGCTCGAAATCGAAATCCGCGGCAGAAAATGGCCCGCCGAATCCGTCAAAAAACCCTTTTACCGCAAACCGCCCTCCGATTGAATCCACCTCAATCCCTCTTCCTCATCCCTACCCTTCTCCAGCCCATCCCCATGCCAGCCCCAGCCAACGCCCGCTTCGCCGCTTCCCACGAATGGATCCTCTCCGGCACCGCTGACGCCACCGTCGGCATCTCCGACCACGCCCAGAAAGAACTCGGCGACGTCGTCTACATCGAACTCCCCAAGGTCGGCCGCAAGGTCGCCGCCAAAGAAGCCGTCGCCGTCATCGAATCCGTCAAGGCCGCCTCCGACATCTACGCCCCAGTCTCCGGCACCATCACCGCCATCAACGACGCCGTCGCCGCCGACTCCAGTCTCGTCAACTCCGACCCCTACGGCAACGGCTGGCTCTTCACCATCCAGCCCGACTCCCCAGCCGACACCGACGCCCTCATGCCCGAGGCCGCTTACCTCGCCTCCCTCGAAAGCTGACCCACCCCACCTCTCGCCTCCCCTATGAGGCTCGAACCGCTCATCGGCATCCTCTTCGCCGCCGTCACCGGTTGGGCCGCCGCCCGACTCGTCCGCCGTTTCTGGCCCAAATCCGGCAAATGGGGCATCAACCCCCAGCCCGTCGCCTGCCCCACCTGCGGCAACCCAGCCCCACGCTTCCGCAAACCCGCCAACCGCCGCCAGACCCTCTGGGGCGGCTGGTCCTGCCCCTGCGGCACCGAATGCGATAAATACGGCCACCCCATCCCCCCGCCCTAACCCCCTTCACACCGAAGAACCCTGTCCTCTTATCCAAAGTGGCACGGCCATTCTGCCTGTGACCTCTCCCGCAAGCACCACCGAAGAGTTCTGCCCCACTGTCCACCCATAGGAAGTTGTTGCCAATCGTGTCGGTTCGGATATTGTCAGCGAAATGGAGTCATATCCATTGAATTTCAGGCAGTTAAAAGAAAAAGACACCCGGCCGAACGCCCCGTTTGCCAATGGATATTCCACCAGATATAGTGAAATGATAAACTGTTCGGCTAATAACCACTAAGTCCGCTTCTATTTCGACAATGATGACTCAGGCAATACGCAAGCGTCGAAGAGAGTGTTCCACCGCTGTTTTTGTTTCGTTTGTCTTCTGCTGCGCCGCGCTGATTACTCTGCCGGGTTTCCTATTTTTCTATTTCTGGGAGGGTGCAGGTTTCGGCATTTCGACTCTGATCGGATTCCTGATCGGCAGCTTTGCGTTATCCATATTGGATGTCATTGGGTCTGCTGTCGCTACCATCTTTGGTAACCCTGCCAAGTCGAAATCGCAGCAGGCAAAACCCAACCAAAGAATCCAAGATGCCTAGTCTTCACCGACCCAAGCCGAACAATAAAGGCGCTGCTGACAACACCTAGGGGCCGTTTCGTTTCAGCGCTTAATCTAGTTCGTAAGTGGCTTGGCTTCGGTCGAGCGCGCCCCCGCCCCTAGGTGTGGCAGAGCTAAGTCGTTGGGCCACATACAGCGCTCCTTCCAATGAACCAAACAATCAAGAAGCCTTGCGACTGCACAGCGCAGGAGCTTACCGCATTTGAAGCTATGGTCACAGAAGGTGGCGAGGTCAACCCCGTGCCCCCCCCCAGCGCATCCGCAATGCAGCTTTTTTGATGTTTCTTTTCGACGACGATTGCTCACTCATCGGCGTGTCCGCACTTAAGCATCCCAATCCCGAATACCGTGAGGAAGCCTTTACGAGTGCCAGCTCTGTTTTGCTTCCTGACGACTACGACCTTGAGTTGGGCTGGATATTTGTCGCGGAGTCCCATCGTGGTCGCGGACTCTCTCGTGAGCTGGTTGAGCATCTTATCGCACATGTCGAGACAGCCCGCATCTACGCAACCACCCGCGAAGCCAACCTCCCGATGCGACGCACCAACGAGCGATGTGGCTTCCGCCTCGAGGGTTCTCCATACCGAAGCAAACTAGGCAACTACTCTCTCGTCCTCTATGTTCGTTCGTCTCAATCCAATGCTGCCTAACATTCAAGGGCGCTGCCGGCAACGGCTCGTAGATCGTCCGTCGTGTCAGCAGCGCCTCTTGCTCGCCGTCGCCAGAGCTTGATCGTTCGCCCAACTTCGCGTAGCCCCATCTCCGAATGAGTCAGCCCGAAAGCAAATACATCAAGGACGGTCAGCTCGACATTTGCGCGATGGTAAATGACGATTTCGTCTTGGCGATCAGGAAGACGTGGAATGAGACTCATTACACCTCGTGCTTGAAGTTGCTTGTCTCGTTCATAGACACCATGGCCTTCGTTGATGCTGGAGATAGCGTGGCCCAAAGAGCCCTGTCCCATTACCTTCCCTCCCAGCACCCCCTCCGCGCCCGCCCCACTAACCCCGGCACAAACACCCTCTCCCACACCCAGCATCATCTGCGCCCATCCCCAAAATCTGCGGTTCCCCCAAACCATCCCTCAAATCCCTCCCACCCCGCGACTTCGGATCTTGCCCTCTTCCCCTCTGAGATCTCAAATCTCAAATCTCAAATCCCCCCTCCCATGCTCACCCGCCTCCTCCCCTTCCTCTCCCTCTCCCTCTCTCTCCACGCAGCCGAACCCGCCTTCGTTCCCCTGTTCCCCAAAGACGGCGTCCCCGCCGGCTGGTCCGTGCGCCACTGGGCAGACGTCAGCAAACCCGCCGAAGGCACCCCCTCATGGTCCGTCAAAGACGGCACCCTCACCAGCAGCGGCGACCGCGGTTGCTGGTTCATCTCCGAAAAAGAATTCTCCGACTTCGAACTCACCTACGAATTCAAACTCGGCCCCCGCGGCAATAGCGGCCTCGCCCTCCGCGCCCCAGCCTCCGGCGACCCCGCCTTCGATGGAATGGAAATGCAGATGGCCGACTTCCGCTACAACCCCAAAGCCCTCCCTTCCGAACTCACCGGCGGCATCTACCGCGCCATCGCTCCCTCCGAGCAACTCTACAAACCAACCGAGTGGAACAAGATCCACCTCACCCTCAAAGGCTCACACCTCACCGTCATCCTCAACGGCAAGACCATCCAAGACATCGACCTCGCCACCCACTCCGAGTCCGTCCTCCGTCACGACGGCAAACCCGCCCCCGCCGTCAAAGACCGCCCGCGCAAAGGTCGCATCGGCTTCCAGAACCTCAGCCGCGACGGCGGCCAGGTCGAAATCCGCAACGCTCAGATCAAGGCCGCAGACTGACCCTCAGCCCCGACCTGTCACTTCTCCTCGCTCACTGCTTCGCCTGCACCTTCGCCCACGTGTCCTTCAGCGTCACCGTCCGGTTGATCACCGGCGCCCCCGGCACCGAATGCTTCGTATCAATGCAGAAATACCCCATCCGCTCGAACTGAAACCGTGCGCCCGGAGCCAATCCTAGCACTACCGGCTCCGCTCGCGCCCCCTTCAGAATCTCCAGCGAATCCGGATTGATGAACTCCCGGTAATCCCGCCCGGCCGGCACCGTCCCCGTGTCCTCCAGCGTGAACAACCGATCGTACAACCGCACCTCCACCGGCACCGCATCCGCCGCGTTCAGCCAGTGAATCACCGCCGATCCCTTCTTCGGACCGGAATGCCGACTCGCCATGTCGCACGTGCAACGCAACTCCACCACCCGGCCCTCATCGTCCTTCACCACTTCATCACAGCGCACATTGTACGCATACCGCAGCCTAACCTCCCGACCGGGCCCCAGCCGGAAATACTTCGGCGGCGGATTCTCCATGAAATCCTCCTGCTCGATCCACAACTCCCGACCGAACCTCAGCGTCCGGCTCCCCGCCGCAGGATCCTCAGGATTGTTAGCCGCCTCGATCTCCTCAACCTCCCCCTCAGGCCAGTTCGTCAGCACCACCTTCAACGGCCGCAGCACACCCATGAACCGCGGACACGTCTTGTTCAGATCCTCCCGCACCGCATGCTCCAGCACCCCGACATCCGTCAGGCTGTTGTACTTTGTCACCCCGATCTTCCCGCAGAAACTCCGCAACCCCTGCGGCGAAAACCCACGCCGCCGCAGCCCCGAAATCGTCGGCATCCGCGGGTCGTCCCACCCGTCCACCAGTCCACCCTCCACCAGTTCCAGCAACTTCCGCTTGCTCATCACCGTGTACGTCAGATTCAGCCGCGCAAACTCGATCTGCCGCGGATGGCACGGCGCACTCACATTGCTGATCAGCCAGTCGTACAACGGCCGGTGCGCCTCGAACTCCAGTGTGCAGATGCTGTGCGTAATCCCCTCGATCGCATCGCTGTACCCGTGCGCCATGTCATACGTCGGATAAATGCACCACTTGTCCCCCGTCCGGTCGTGCGGCACTTTCTTGATCCGGTACAGCACCGGATCCCGCAAATTAATGTTAGACGACGCCATGTCGATCTTCGCACGCAGGGTCCGCGTCCCGTCAGGAAACTCCCCTAGCCGCATCCTCTCAAACAAATCCAGATTCTCCTCCACCGTCCGATCCCGGTACGGCGAATTCTCCCCCGCCGCCGTCAGCGTCCCCCGGCTCGCCCGCATCTCCTCAGCCGTCAGATCGCACACATACGCCAGCCCCTTCCCGATCAGCTCGAGCGCCCACGCATGAATCTGATCAAAATAATCCGACGCATGCCGCGGCTCACCCGCCCACGAAAACCCCAGCCACTGCACGTCCTCCTTGATGCTCTCCACATACTCCATGTCCTCCTTCACTGGATTCGTGTCGTCAAACCTCAGATTCGTGCAGCTCCCCGGAATCTCCTGACCAATCCCGAAGTTCAGACAGATGCTCTTCGCATGCCCGATGTGCAGATACCCGTTAGGCTCCGGCGGAAACCTCGTCACCACCCGCGGATGCCTCCCGCTCTCCACATCCGCACGCGCTATCTCGCGGATGAAATCCGTCGCTTCTCGTTCAGGTGCCTCGGGTGTAGTTGCCATAGCTTGCTGTAAAGTCGCTCCCTTCCCGCACTTTGCCACCGCGGCAAAGGGAAATCGCCACCTCCCTCCCCCGACAGGTGGACAAACCCCGTCCCCCGTTGCATGAACCCGCCATGCGAAACGTTGCCCTCTCCCTCCTCAAGGACCTCACCGAAGCCCACAGCGTCCCCGGCTCCGAAGACGCCGTCCGCGCCATTTTCCGCCGCGAACTCGCATCCCTCGGTGCCATCCAGTGCGACCGCCTCGGCAGCATCGCCTGCGAACACCCCGGCCCGCCCGACTCCCCTCGCGTCCTCGTCGCCGGCCACTGCGACGAAGTCGGCTTCGCCGTCCAGCAGATCACCCCACGCGGCTTCCTCAAACTCACCGCCCTCGGCGGCTGGTGGACCCACACGCTCGTCTCCCAGCGCGTCCGCATCCTCACCCGCTCCCAGCGCGAAATCCTCGGCGTCATCAGCTCCACCCCGCCACACTTCCTCTCCGACTCCCAGCGCGACAAACTCATGTCCCTCGACCAGCTCTTCGTCGACATCGGTGCCTCCAGCCGCGAAGAAGCCAACTCATGGGGCGTCCAACTCGGCGACCCAGTCGCCCCCGACAGCGCCTTCACCCCCATGGCCCACCCCGATCTCTTCCTTGCCAAAGCCTTCGACAACCGCGCCGGTATGGCCGCCACCATCCAATCCATGCAGGCCCTCGCCTCCACTTCCCTCCCCTGCACCCTCATCGCCGCAGGCTCCGTTCAGGAAGAAGTCGGCTGCCGCGGAGCCCAAACCCTCGGTGCCCTCACCAACCCGGACGTCGCCCTCGTCATGGAAGGCACCCCAGCCGACGACACCCCCGGCATGGACCTCTCCGAATCCCAGGGCCGTCTCGGCTCAGGCGTCCAGATCCGCGTCATGGACCCCTCAGCCATCATGAACCGTCGCCTCGTCGACTTCGTCACCGCCACCGCCAAAGCCGCAGGCATCCCCCACCAGATCGCCGTGCGCAAAAGCGGCGGCACCGACGCCAAAAGCCTCCAGTTCTCAGGCACAGGCGTCCCCTGCGTCGTCCTCGGTACGCCCGCTCGCTACATCCACAGCCACAATTCCCTCATCCACCTCGAAGACTACCTCAGCGCCGTCCGCCTCGTCACCGAAGTCGTCCGCCGCCTCGACTCCCCCACCGTCGCCTCCTTCACCGCATGGTGATCCCTCCCCTCACGGCACCGCAATCCGCTCCAGCAGCCGCTCGATGATGTGCTCGCTCGTCACCCCTTCCGCTTCCGCTTCATACGTCAGCAGAATCCGGTGACGCAGCACGTCCATCGCCAGATCCTTCACATCCTGCGGCGTCACATACGCCCGACCATCCAGAAACGCCCGCGCCCGCGCCGCCAGCGCCAGATTGATCGTCCCCCGCGGACTCGCCCCGCAACGGATCAGATTCTTCATGTCCGGCAGCAATTCCCCGGGGTGACGGCTCGTGTGAATGATCTCCACAATGTAATCCCGCACCGCATCCGAGATCAGAATGTCGTTCACTAACGCCCGCGCCTCCGTCACCCGCTCCGCCTCAATCACCTGCTGCGTGTCCGTCTTCGGCGCATTCGTGCTCATCAGATCCAGAATCCTCCGCTCCTCATCCTTCGTCGGATAATCCACCCGCACCTTCAGCAGAAACCGGTCCAGCTGCGCCTCAGGCAATTGATAGGTCCCTTCCTGATCGATCGGATTCTGCGTCGCCATCACCATGAACGGATCCGGCAGCTTGTACGTCGTCTCCCCAATCGTCACCTGCCGCTCCTGCATCGCCTCCAGCAGCGCACTCTGCACCTTCGCCGGCGAACGGTTGATTTCATCCGCCAGAATCAGATTCGCAAAAATCGGCCCCAGCTTCGGCTTAAACTGCCCGTCCCCAGGACTGTAAATCAGCGTCCCCAGCAAATCCGCAGGCAGCAAGTCCGGCGTGAACTGAAACCGCTTGAAACTCACACTCATCGTCCCCGCCAGCGCCTTCACCGTCAAGGTCTTCGCCAACCCCGGCACCCCCTCCAGCAGAATGTGCCCCTTCGTCAGCAGCGCCACAAACATCCGGTCCACAAGGTCCTCCTGACCCACCAGCACGCGGTGCAATTCATCGCGCACGAGCGGCACCCATGCGGATTTCTCGGCGATGCGGTCCTTGAGAGCGTCAGTTTTGGAAGACATATGGGCTGCGAGAGTAGGAGAGAACCACGGAAACGCAACGCGTGATCCAATCAGCCTACTTCCCCTTCTCCGTCCGCGTCACCGTCCCGCTCATCAGCCCGCCGTGATCCCCGCCGGACCACGTCCCCGCATACGCACCCGCATGAATCAGCACCCGCGCCGTGTACTTCCCGCCCCCCGGCACCCCCACGTCATCCACCGTGATCACCGGCGTGTCCCCGGCCCACTTCACCACCACCGGAAACGGCATCGTGAAATCCTTCCCGCCATACCGCACCCGCGCCGTGATGATCCACGCCTCCCCTCCCGTCAGCTTCGACACACTCAATATCGTGTACTTGTCCTCCTTCTCCTCCCCGGACTTCCCATCCACCACCACCGAAAACTTCCCCGTCAGCGTCGCCCCGCTCAGGGTCTCCACAAACCGCTCCTCCAACTGCTCCTGCGTCAGCTCCACCTTCTTCTCCTTCTCTGCCTTCTTAATCGGCGCCCCGGTCGTCTCCTCAGCAGTCAGCGGCCCCACCGCCACCATCGCCACCATCGCAGTCATCAATCGGATCACGTTGTTCGTCTTCATCGCTTTACTTCAGTTGAATCTCACAAATTCCGCCTAGCCAGCGCTGCTCCCGCCTCGCTGATCCATCCCTCCGGCGGCATCGCATACGGCCGGAATGTCTCCAGCGTCCCCGCCTGCTCGTTGTACAGCAGCGCCCGGTACAATCCCAGATCCTGCGCCGCCGGCGAATCAATCATCCGCGCCGAATCATTCGCACTCATCTGGAAAATAATCCGCACCTCAAACTCCGCCATCGCCTTCCGATTCAGATAGCGCCCCGCATTGTTCGCCGTGTCGATCGACACCACAAGGTGCATCCCCAGACTGCTCCCCTCCGTCACCAGATTCGTGAACTGCGCCGCAGGATCCCCCGCACTGTCCCCGCTCCCGCCAAACGAGAAATCATCCTCGCTCCGCAGCTTCTTGAACCGCTGCAACCCATGCACAAACACAAACACCGGCCCAGCACCCGTCTCCCCGCCACTCCGCGCATTCAATTCCTCCACTAACTCCCCAAGGATCGCGCCCGACTCCGGCCCGCGCCCCACCGTCACCCCCGGCACCGCCGCCAGAATCCGCTCAATATAAGTCTCCTCCACCGTCCCCGCCCCAGCCTGATGCAGCAGCACCAAGCGCACCCCGCCCGCAGGATACTGCGCCGCCAGCGCCACCATCGACAATCCCATCATCACCAAGGCCGCCTCCTCCCGCTGCCCCACCATCAGCAGGTGATTCCCGCTCTGCCGCTGGAACACCGCCTCCGTCGGTCCCTTAATCGCATTCGGCGCTCCAAACCAGCACCTCGGCGCAGCCGGCGCTTCCCGCCGCGGCGACGCTAGCAACGCGCCCAGCAATGGATTCTCCGCCGCATCCGCTGGCGCATTCCCCTCAAACACAATCGGCGACGACGGCACGCCGTACTTCTCCACCGCCATCCGCCTCACCTCATGCAGCAGCGCTTCCCGCTCCTGATCGGGCAGCCACACCACCTGGAACGGGCTGTTCCCCTCTACCGCCCCCGCCGCATCATTGTAAATCCCTTCCCCAGGCCGCGTCAGCAGTCGCGGCGCAGGATTGTTGTCGTCCATGATCAGATAGGCATCCGCCTCGTTGCACTGCAATGCCACCCGGATCGCCATCTGCCCTAACGTCGCCCGCGCCAGCGTGTACGCCCCGCCAAGAGTCTGCGACCCCAGCAGCACGTGAATCCCGAACGCCCGGCCCTGTCTCACAATCCGGTCGAACAGCACCGACGCCCCCTGCGCAATGCTGTCATCCTCCACAAAGAATTCCTGAAACTCGTCAATGATCAGCAGCGACCGCGGCATCGGTTCCTCACCCCCCGCACGCTTGTAACCAGCCACATCCTGCACCCCCATCCGCCGGAACAGATCCCCGCGCCGCCTCAATTCCTCATCCACACGCTGCAGCACGCTCAACCCGAACTCACGGTCCGACTCGATCGCAATCACCTTCGCATGCGGCAGCTTCGCATCCGCATAACACTTGAACTCCACCCCCTTCTTGAAGTCGATCAGATAAAACTCCACTTCGTCAGGACTGCACGTCAGCGCCAGATTCGTGATGATCACGTGGAACAGGGTCGACTTACCGGACCCCGTCTTACCAGCAAACAACGCATGCTGCCGCGTCCCCTTCCCGATCGCCAGATACTGCAGCTTCGTCGCTCCAGTCCGCCCGATCGCCACCCGCAACTCAATCGCCGTCTCTCCCTTCCACCGATCTTCAGGCGCAGGCGAAATCACCCGGAACGGCACTTCAATCCGGTTCGAATCAATACTGCTCTTCCCGATCCGGTGCACTAACTGCACCGCCAGATCCGCCGCAGGCGGAGGATCCAGCCGCACCACCGCCCCAGCCGCCGCAAGTCCCGCATCCACCGACAGCACCCCCCTGACATCACGGCTCAGACAGACACTCGCCGCCCTCAGCTCGTCCGCCACAAATCCCTCAGGCACAGACTGCCTCGTATCATGATGAATCAGCGTGAACACCCCGCACCGCGGCCCGCTCACCGCTATGCTCTGCAACCGCTGCACCGCCGTCTCGCTGAACCCAGCCGGAAAATCCGCCACCACCAGAAAATGATACTTCTCCGCCGTCGTCCCAGCCTCCGCATTGTACTCCGTAATCGTCGCGTACTCGTTCCGCAGATACATCTGAATCACTTTCTCAATGTGATCATTCAACTCCGACAGCCGCTCCTCGATCTGCTCCCGCTGCGTCCAGATCCGCCGGTTGATTAAGGTCGGCTCGTAATCCCCCAGATGCATCAGTCCCGCAAAACTCTGCCCCAGCCCCACCGGATCAAGAATTGTTAGCGCCAGCTTCCCGGGCGGTGTCAGCGACAGCAGCCGCAGCAGCACGTTGTTGAACACATCCATCGGCGCTCCCGCACACGTCTCCGCCGTCTCCATCAGCAGCGAACCCCGACCCGGAAACGCCAGCGCCAAAGGCACCTCCACCGCCATCGGCCCAGGCACCACCAGCACCTGCGGCACCGCCCCGGGCACCGCATTCAAATCCAGCGACACCGTCCCGAACGCCGCCGCCGGCGGAAACTTCCGCGGCGGACTCCACGACCCCGGATCCACCAGCACCCATGACTCCGGATGCAGCGCCGGATCACCCTGCAGATTCCCTAACTCCCCGCTCAGCGGCCCCATCACCGCTTCCCATTCCGCACGAAACACCGTCCACGCCGCCGCCGCCGCCGCATCCTCCGCCGCCAGCGCCGCCGCCGCCGCCTCCCGCACCGCTTCCAGCTCCGGCCCAGCCGCACGCTCAATCACCGCATTCTCCTCGTCCCGCTGCGCCTGCAGCACCTGCGTCCGCGCCGTGAAAATGTCCTCAATCCGCGCCGATATCCGCGACGTCTGCTCCTCCATCTTCCGACTCAATCGCTCCCGCTCCGTCGTCTCCACCGTGTCAATCACCGCCCACTTCTCCTGCACTTCCGTCAGCACCACCTGCAATTCCGCCGCCGCCTCACGCTTCGCAGCCTCACACCTCGCCACCACCGCCTCACCACACGCCCGATGACAAGCCTGCGCCCGCGCTAACGCCACCGCCGCTTCCTGACCTGCCACCTCCGACTGCTTGTACGCGTCCCCTTTGAACATCCGCCCAGCCAGCGGCACCGCCTTGAATACCCCGGACACCCCCGTCGCCGCCGCCGCTCCCAGCGCCCGCTCCGCCTCACCAGCCGCCCTAGCCGTCTCCTCGAACAACGCCTCCGGCCCCATCCCCTCAGGCACCGCCACCACCGGCAGCACCTTCACAAACCCACGCACCGCCGCCGCCAGCACCCCCAGCGCCTTCATCTGTTCCGCTAGGCTCTCCTCCGCCCGCATCCGCTCACCCACCGCCCTCTCCACCGCCGCATCGTGATCCCGCTGCGCCCGCCGCTTCTGCATCTGCAATCCCCCTAACCGGTTCTCCCGCGCATGCCGCGCCAGCGCCGGAAGCTTCCTCTGCATCTGCGTCGCCGCCCGCGCCAGCCTCGACCGCCGCCGCTCATACAATCCCGTAATCCTCGCCTCCGCAGCCTCAAACCTCCGGTTCGCCAGCTCCCGCCGCTGCTCCACCTTCGCCTCCGCAGCCTTCACCGCATCCCTCCCATTCCGATCCACTCCCCCTCGCTTCGCCCTCAATTCCTTCACAAACGCAGCCTCTCGCTCCGTCCAATTCTTCGCCGCAGCAAGCCACGCATTCAGCAGGCCAATCGCTCGCCCAGCTCCAGTTTCAGTCGGATTACTCACAGTCAGCTTTCAGTTTGCGCAGCAGAATGTCGATGTCCTCGATCACCGGCCGCGCCTGGTTCACTATCGTTGGAAGCGGCTCCAGAAAATCATGCTCGAATTCCCTGGCCTTCACGTCATTCCACGACGCCCGGCACTGCTGCCACTCCACTAGAATGTCCTTCAATGCCTGCTCCAGCATCGCCCCGCTCGCACGCGCACTCATGACGCCACCCCCCCGCCTTGTTCACCACCACCACTCCGCTCCCCACCCGCCACCTCAGGCGCTCCCGCCACCGCCTTCAACCCACTCCCACCACTCTCCGCATATTCCTCCAGCAACCGCTGCGCCCGCTCCAGATACGCCACCCCCTTCGGAAGATCGTGCACAAAGTAATCCGTCATCGAATCCAACCGCCTCAAATGCCCCGAAAACAACTGGTCGAACTCACGCACCCAGTACTTGATCCGACTCAGCTTCTGCGTCGCCTCCTCCACCACCCGCTTCGCCTTCCTCACCTCCATCTCCTGCATCGTCACCGAATCCTTGAACGACGACATCCGCGCCGTCATCAGCTCCGCCTGCGCCTGCTCCAGCGCCCGCATCCCCCGCTTCAAGCGCCCTTCCCAGTAATTCCTCTGGTCCGTCTCCACCCACATCCGCGCACGCTTCACTTCCTCCGTCACCTTCCCGATCGCCGTCGACGACTTCGACAGAAACACAATCAGCCTCGCCCGGAATTCCCCGAGCGATTCCACAGATCGTACTTTCGCCTCGCTGCTCATCTCATTCAGCGCTGGTCAAGGTACTCCTCAATCCGCTGCGCCTTCCGCAGCAGATACGGCGTGTGCTTCTCCGCCGTCTCCACAAACTTCTTCAGCACCTTCATCGTCGAAATGAACTCCTCCGCAAACTTCTCCGCCTCCTGATCCTGCCACGTCGCCCCCAGCGCCGCAAACCGCGCCTGCAACGACGACGCCCTCACCTGCACATCATCGTTGAAACGCTTCAGCTCCTTCGCAAAGCGCCGCACCTCTTCGGGATCCATGATTGCCTGGGCCATCGGTAAATTCAGGGGTTCGTTCTCCCTGCCTGATACCAGGTCCACCCCTCCTCGGCAAACTAAACATCCACCTTTATCTGCTCCCGATTCACCAAATCTTCACCATCCCCGCCACCTTCCTCCAACCCCCCGCAAAAAAGGCATGCCTTCACTCTTTTCTCGCGCGTACTAGGGGTCTCAATCATCTCCCGATCATGAAATCTCTGCTCTTCGCTCTCCCTTCTCTCTTCATCGCCTCCTCAGTCGTCTCCGCCGAAGACGCCACCCTCGAACCCAAAGCCCTCCGCGAACGCGCCGGAGCCATCTTCCAGCCCCTCCCGGACAAAATGCCCGGTGCCGACGCCGACACCCCAGCCATGGTCAAACTCGGCAAAGACCTCTACTTCGAAAAGCGTCTCTCCAAAAACAGCACGCAGTCCTGCAACTCCTGCCACCGCGTCGACGAAAACCGCGGCGGCGTCGACAACGAACCCACCAGCCCAGGTGCCTTCGGTGAACGCGGCGGCCGCAACTCCCCCACCACCCTCAACGCTGGCTTCCACATCGCCCAGTTCTGGGACGGCCGCGCCGCCACCCTCGAAGATCAAGCCAAGGGCCCCATCCTCAACCCAGGCGAAATGGCCATGCCCGACGAAGCCTCCGCCGTCGCCCGCATCAAGGAAGTCGAAGCCTACACCAAGGCCTTCGCCGAAGCCTTCCCCGACGCAAAGGACCCCGTCACCTATAACAACATCGCCGAAGCCATCGCCGCCTTCGAACGCACCCTCAAAACCAACGACCGCTTCGACGACTTCCTCAAAGGCGACGACAAGGCCCTCACCGAAACCGAACGCCGCGGGCTCCTCACCTTCCTCAACACCGGCTGCATCGCCTGCCACCTCGGCCCCACCATGGGCGGCAATCTCTATCAGAAAATGGGCCTCATCGAGCCCTACGCCAACACCACCGACCTCGGCCGCGCAGCCCTCACCAAAAACGACGCCGAAAAGTTCTTCTTCAAGGTCCCTTCCCTCCGCAACGTCGCACTCACCGGCCCCTACTTCCACGACGGCGGCGCCAAAACCCTCGAAGACGCAGTCAGCACCATGGCCCGCATCCAGCTCGGTAAAAAACTGACCGAAACCGAAACCGCCGACATCGCCGCCTTCCTCCGCTCGCTCTCCGACAAGGAACTCAGCAAGGCCACCCCAGCCCCGGAAAAGAAAACCGCGGCCCGCTGACCCTAGCCCCCCCTCACCGGTCGCGGCGCGCCGCCAGCACGCGCCGCAATTCGTCCGTATTGAAAGCGGCCTGAAGCCACGTGACTTCAGGCCGCTTTCCCGTGGGCAGCAGCACCTCCACCACATCATACCGCCACTGAATCTCCGGAAATCCTAGCAGTCTCAGCCAGCTCTCCGCCCCCCGCCGGATCAGTGCCTGCTTGTCCGCATTCACCGCCCGACCCGGCCGCCCATACGCATCGCTCCGCCGCGTCTTCACCTCCGCAAACACCAGCACCCGCCCGTGCCGCAGCACCACATCCACTTCCCCTCCCTGCGGCCCACGATAGTTCCGATACAGAATCCGGCACCCCCGCGTCCATAACCACCGCGCCGCAATCATCTCCCCACGCCGCCCCACCCAACCCGAATCACGCTCCTCCCCTCCCTCAGAAATCGAAGGACATCTGAGCAACGGGCTGAAACGTGCGGCGATGTAACGGACAGGGCCCATATTTGCGGAGTAACTGCAAATGCAGTTCTGTCCCATATCCCTTGTGCTGCGCAAACGCATATTGCGGCCACTCCTCCGCCGCCCGCTCAATCCACCGATCCCGCTCCACCTTCGCCACCACACTCGCCGCCGCAATACTCAGACTCAACCCATCCCCCTTCACCACCCCCTCGTGCGCCCACGGAAACCGCGGCACAGGCAACCCATCAATCAGACAATACCCAACCTCCACCGGCAACGCCCGCACCGCACGCTCCATCGCCAGATGCGTCGCCCTCAGAATATTCAGCCGGTCAATCTCCTCCACCGTCGCCTCCCCACTCCCAATCAGGATCCCCTCACCCACACGCAACTCCTCATAAATCCTCTCCCGCTGCCGCGCCGTCAATTGCTTCGAATCCGTCAGCTTCCCATGCCCATACCCCTCCGGCAACACCACCGCCGCCGCCATCACCGGCCCAGCCAACGGCCCTCTCCCAGCCTCATCCACCCCAGCCACCACCAACACCCCTCCCCCACGCACCCGTTTCTCAATTTCCATGTCCGGCATCCCCACCACCTCCCACCTTTCCCCTCCCCACGCCACCACATTCTTCCTCCCCACCACACCCCTCACAACCAGCGGGCCGCAGGCTCCCTCACTGCTGTCAGCAGTACAACTCCCCCCGCGCACAGAGTGCGCCTACCCGCCCCCCTGAACCCGCCTCTACCAACAAGCCAATCCGTCCCCATCTACTCCACCCATCCCGTCCACGCGCTCCCTCCAATCAGGTCAACACGGTCAATCAGGTCACACCAAACCCACATCTGCTCCCCCTCACGGCTTTTCAAAACGCCGCCGGCGTCCGAAAGCCGCAGCCTCAGCGGCGGCGACGCAGCAGACCAAGCCCCGCAACCCCGCCCAGCAACGCCACGGATGGCTCGGGAACCACATCCAGCCTCACATTGTCCAAACCGCCGCGGCGGGACTGATTGCTGGCACCGTTGTCCAGAGCCTGAAGCAGCACCACCAGCGGTTGGCCATCGTCTGCCACGCTTGCCGTATAGGAAAAGTTAAATCCATTTGGCACAAAGCCACCATTGGCAACGCCATCAACGACCTGTGTGGCATAGACAGTTGCGGGAGCCTGGCTCACCTGATTCACCAGACTGATCCTCGCCCCGTAAAGCTGACCACCGTCACCCGGCCCGCCGAAAACGTCTGCAAGGATAGTGTAGGTCTCCCCAGCCACCATCGTGCCCAGGTTCTGAGCCGTGGCACCCCAGATGGTTGGACCGCCCGGATCTGCCGCAAGCCTCAAATAGCGGGCACCCGTAGCAGACCCAGCGGCACTCGTGAATTCCGCATTGAACGCCCCACTCGCCAGCGCACTGCTGGCTTGGAAAAGCACTCCGCCATTCCCGGTAAGGTTCGTCCAACCGACCGGCTCGTTCAACCCCCCTAGCGCTCCAAGATAAAGAGCGCCCGTGGTTTCGAAACTCCCGTTGGTGAGGACGACAGCAGCGGACGCAGAGCCAGCCACATTCAATGCCAGTAGCAGCGATGAGATTGCAGTTTTCATGATGAAGACTTTGTGTGCTTGAGTTAAATTTGTCCATAGCCGAATTCCCACAAGACCATGCAGAAATCCAACCTGCAGCGCCGGACCATGAACTCAGCGGAACACCCGGACACGGAAAAACTCCGCCGAACCAGCTGCCGGGACTGTGAGCATCAGATCGTTGCCCGTGCCAGGGGTGGCAGGGCCGGATGCCGTCCAAGGTGAGATAAGATCCGGACTGGACTCGATGAGATAGCTCAGACCGACCGCTGACGGAACCGTCAGGGACAGAACGCCGCCGGAAACGTTCATCTGCGTGATCATCGGCTGCGCCACCGCCCCGAACCATGCGCTCGCGTGGGCATTGACTGCCGCCGGTGCAAGGGGATCGGCATAGAGAACAAGTTCATCGATCGTGCCGGGCCAGAGTTCCTCGCTGTTCTCCGTGGCGGAACCGATCTGCGTCGAGATACCCGAGCCGAAGCCAAGACCATTCACCCTCGTGCCGAGCTCCAATCCATCGAAGTACGCGGTGACATTCCCGCCGTCGAAGGTGATCACCACATGGCTGCGGCGGCCGATCATGTTCTTCGGCGTGGTCCACTCGGCCACACTGCTGCCATTCCAGAAATAGAGCCTAGAGCCATCCGTGGCCCCGTGCAGGCTGTAGCGGACGCTCGCGCTGTCCCGGATGGAGAAGAAACAAGGATTAGTCGCGGAGGCCCCAGACTGGTAGAGCATGGCCTCCACGGAACCGGTGCCATCAGGAAATTCCCACTCCGGGTCAGCCGTGAGCCCCGCGCTGCCTCGCAGCCCCGTCGTCCCGACAACCTCCGCTGCCGCTCCCGTTAGCACCGCGGCTCCACGCAGGATGCCGCCATTCGCCACACTCAGCGCGTTCGTCACACTAGCACCGGTGTCGCCATCGAAAGGAAAATACGCCAGCCTTCCCGGCTCTGCGGCGATGGCAGCACGGTAGGCCGCACTCTGCGGCGCAGGCGCCACGAGGGTAAGTGTCGCCGGACCACTGGTCCTGCTGCCCGCGGTGTTGCTCACAATGCAGTCATAGACCGCACCGTTGTCCGCTGCCACCGTCACGACCTGCAGCGAGGCACCGGTGCCCGACGGCATGCTCTCGCCATTGCGCCGCCACTGGTAGGTTAGATCCGAACCCAGCGAAGTGACCGTGAAGCTCACCGGTGCCCCTTCCACCACCGTCTGTGAAAGCGGATTTGCCGTGATCTCCGGCAGCGGCCCATACCAGGCCCTGACATGAGCTTCAATGCTCGCAGCCGGCAGGGCCTCGCTGTAGATGGCCAACTCATCCACCGACCCCGGGAACAACTCGCCCGCGCCGCCATCCGAGGCCCCTATCTGGGCAGGAAGTCCAACACCGCCGCCCAGCGACACCGCCTGCGTGCCGAGCGACACTCCGTCCGCATACAGCGTCACATTGCCCGCATCGAACACGAACGCCACATGGGTGCGCCGTCCGATGGTGTTCACCGGAGCATCCCAAACGGCGACCGCCGCGCCATTCCAGAAATAGAACTTCGTCCCCGCGGCGTCCACATGGAGGCTCATGCGGACATTGGTAGGCGTCTGGCGGATTGAGAAGAGGCACGGATTGTAGGCCGGGGTGGCGACCGCCTGATAAATGAAGGCCTCCACGGTGCCGCTGGCGTCATCCTGAAACTCCCAGGCCTCATCCGCAATCAGCGTGGCAGAACCAGCCAGCGCTGCCTTACCCGCCACCAGCGCGGGATTGCCAGTGAGCCAGCCCAGATTGACCGTGCCGCCAGCCAGCGCATTCTCCGTATTGGTCACCTCCGGACCAGTGTCTCCATCAAAGGGAAAGAACGCAATGCGCGAGGGCTCCGCGTCAACCGCCGCACGGTAATCTGCTGTGCGCGGTGCTTCGGCTGCGAGTGTGAGTGTGGCGGGATTGCTCGCAGCGCTTCCACTCGCGTTCGTCGCCACACAGCGATAAGCCGCACCGTTGTCCGCAGCCGTGGTCAGAAAACGCAGGGTCGTCCCGGTAGCACCGGCGATCGGACTCCCGTTGCGCTGCCACTGCAACGTCATGCCGGAACCCGTGGCGCTCACCGTGAAACTGGCCGGCCCGCCCTGCACCACCGTCGCCGGCGACGGATCAGAGACAATCACCGGCGGCGGCAGGACCACCGGCACTGGATCGAAAGCCAAGCCCGTCAGCGAACGGTTCTGCCCCGTGGTTGTCACCGTCACCGTAATCGGGCTCGTGCCGGCCGTGATGTCGAATACATGATAGGCAAGTCCATTGACAGTGTGATCCCATGTCTGCGTCCGTGGGCCGCTCCCGTCATCCACGGTCACGTTGTAGAGCGTGCCTTCATTGTCTCCAGACGCCGTCATGCAGGTGAGCCGCCACGCGGCGCTCGTGGCGCGGCTGAACGTGAACTGCCGCGTTCCCGAGGAATTCGCCAGCACCGGCGCGGCGGTCAGAGCGTTCGTCGCCGGATCCTGAATCTGACCGAAATTTCCGTTGCCGGACCACATGCCGATGTTCGTGTCGATCGTGGTCACCGCCTCGATCCCCGCCGGCAGGCTGTACGCGTTGGCCGGATTGGCCGAGCTGATGTCGAAAGGCTGGGTGTAAACGTTATTGTTGGCATTGAGCCCGAACACCATATAGCCAGAAGTGCCGTACTGGCCGTCTGCTTCGAGCGCGGCGCCAGTGCGCCAGTTGGCCGCCGCCGTGGAATCCACGCCGACAGGAGAGACGGCTGCTCTGGCGGCGGCCGTGAACAGGAGAAGGCAAACGATACTGGTCTTCATGATGCGGGGGGGGGGCGGAACTCGTGAACAGGCGCTGCGGGCAGACCTGAATCACCTCCAATATCGAACCTGTCCCAGTCCCTGCCTATAGCTCACGTCCCACAGTACCAGACAATTCTCCAACTTCCGGTCCCTGTTCATCGCCCGTGCCTGTACTCCGTCGGACTCCTCCCGATCCACCGTTTGAAGGCCCGCGAAAAAACAAGGCCATCGGAAAACCCCACCTCCCTCGCGATGGACTCTACGGTCTCCTGAGTCGTCTCCAGCAGGGCCTGCGCACGCTGCATGCGCATGTAGGTCAGGTGCTGCATCGGGCTGCGACCCAGTTCCTTCAGACAGCGGCGCCTTAAATACTCCACGCTGCCATGCACCTCCGCTCCCAGCGACTCCAGCGTCCATGGGTGGCTAAGCGAGCCCGCAACCCGGGCCCATAAGGTCGCAAGCCGGTCATCAAGCGCCGGAGGCTGAGCCCCGCGCCGCGCGAGGGCATGGACCAAGCTCACCCAATGATGAAGAACCCTCGGGTCGCGCGCCCCTTCCCACTCCGCCCGTAGCCCGTCAATGCACCGGGCTAGATCCTGACCGCCGGATGCCGCACGCACCGGGGAATCCGCACCCACCAGTGGCCGCACGTAGTTCGGCTCACTGTAGCGCAGCCAGCTGAAATGCCATGGCTTGCCCGGCACGGCATAAAAGGCATTCAGCACCCTCGGCGGGGCCATGAAAAGCGATCCCGCAGTGACGCGCTGCCACTTGCCATCCAGAAGTATGCGACCCTCGCCCTCAAGAGTGGCCAGAAAAAAACTCCCCGCGGGCCGCACCCGCACCCGCCGGTACGGCGCCGCCGCCTGCTCCACCCCGAGTCGCGCAATGCGGTGCGCATTGAACTCCCCACACTCCTCGCTCTCCAGCAGCCATCGCAAGGTCAAGGGACCGTCGATGGAAGCTTCTTCCAGCGGAATCTGGTTTGCAGGAGGCATCCCCAGCGGGTGTACTGTCCACGCAGGCAGCGCAAGCGCAGCCATCACCGGCAGGGCACGTCCTGACCCTTCGCCGCATCGCCGACGCCCGCCGCAAGTTCCGCATCAATCCGCCCGTGCCGCACGCTCGCCACCCGCAGGCGATCCCGGCTATCACCCTCCGCGAATCATCTCACCACCTAACACTCACCTCCCCTCCACACCAGCCTTCGCGTCTTCTCATGAGCCCATCCAATCCGTCCCATCCGTCTGTCCTCCTCAATCCCAATCAGCCTCCACCTCCCCCCCTTCACCTCACCGGCCGCTCCCCCGAAACCGGATGCGCTCCCTCCGCCTTCGGCGCTCCATTCCGCTCCATCCACGACTCCCGCGTCACCGGCACCACCTTCCCCCGCGGCCCCAGCACACCCGACATCCCACTCATCACCGCCGCCGCCACCCCAAGGATCGCCGCCACCAATCCCCAGAGCCACCATTGCCGCACATTCATCGCCACCACCCTCCAACTCCCCTCCCGCTCCGTCAAAAGCTTTTCCTCCACCCACAGTTACACCATCCTCCTCCCCTCCCCGACTCTCCCGCGTCTCCCCAGAATCTGCACATGACAAATCGGTCAATCCCGGAATAATAACGCGCGGTTCCGCCAGATCACCGACTGCCGCTTCCCTTTCACGCCACCATGCCGGAGGATTCCGACCAACTTCCCGAAGAAAACCACGTCCCGTTCGTCCCGCCTGAACCGGCCGAACTGGAACGCATGCTGCCCCAGTACGCCATCCAGCGGCTCATCGCCTCCGGAGGCATGGGCGCAGTCTACGCAGGCCTCCAGCGCGACCTCGACCGCCCCGTCGCCATCAAAATCCTCCCGCCAGACGCCGGACGCGACGGCGAATCCATCGACCGCTTCCGCACCGAGGCCAAGGCCATGGCCCGCCTCATCCACCCGCACATCCCCGCCGTCTTCGAATTCGCCGTCGTCGCGGAATACTGCGTCCTCGTCATGGAACTGGTCGACGGCAGCAATGTCTTCCAGCTCATCCGCGAAAGCCGCCTCCCCTCCCGCCGCGCCATCGAGGTCTTCCAGCAGGTCTGCGACGCCGTCCAGTTCGCCCACAGCCGCAGCATCGTCCACGGCGACATCAAACCCGGCAACATCCTCGTCAATACCGACGGTCAGGCCAAACTCGCCGACTTCGGCCTCGCCCGCCTCATGGAGCAAAGCGACCGCGACAGTTCCTCATGGACCCCCATGGGAACCCCGGAATACGCCGCCCCAGAACTCTACGACCGCAACGCCACCCCGGACCACCGCGCCGACATCTACTCCCTCGGCGTCGTCCTCCACGAGATGCTCACCGGAGCCGCCCCCTCCGGCGAATTCGAACTCCCCGCCACCACCCTCAAACTCGACCCGCGCATCGACGAAATCATCGCCCGCTGCATGGAGATCAATCCCGATCTCCGCTACCAGTCGGTCGCCGAAATCCGCCAGGTCACCCGCGAAATCCTCGACGGGATCAACGCCCCACCCCCGGCCCCGCCCCAACGCGCCGCCTCCCGCAAAATCACCCTCGCCCAGCGCAAACCTCCCACCGGAGCCCGCAAACCCGCGACCGCTCCCGCCAAGGCCGCACCCCCAAAATCCGCGCCTCCCAAATCCGCCCCGCCAAAAGCCCCCGCTTCCCTCACCCCCGTCCGCAAGCCGGCCGCGCCACCACCCATCGCCCCACCGCGCCAGCTCGCCGCCGCCCCAGCTCCCGTCCCCACAGGTTCCACCGCCCCCACCCACGCCCCACCTACCGCCACGCCCGCACCCCCTCCCGCGCGCCGCCCCAAATCCTCCGGCCTCTCCGACACCGCCCTCCGCAATCTCCTCATCGCCACCGCCGCAGTCCTCGTCGGCCTCGCCGCATGGATGCTCACCAGACAACGGCAGCAACCATCCCCCTCCTCTTCCCCAGACTCCAATTACAGCCCGGCGCCAGGCAGCTCCAACCCTCCCGCCAACCCAAAACCAGCCGATAAACCCAAGGACAAACCGAAAGAATCTCCCAAGGACAAACCGGCCGATAAACCAAAAGACAAACCCTCGGAAAAACCCAAGGACAATCCAGCCGATCCCCCCAAAGACAAACCCAAGGACGCTCCCAAGGATAAACCGGCCGATAAACCAACGGAGAAACCCGCCGAAAAACCCGCCGCCCCACCCGACTCCGTCTCCGGCGGCCTCGCCGCACTCCGCCTCCAGTTCCAACGGCTCTGGCAGGAAGGCCCAGGAGCGAAACTCTCCGCAGAAGCCGGCCGGCTCGCCGCTCCCTACAAAAACGCGCTCCAGAAACTCGACGCCGACTTCATCGCCAAAAGCGACGCCACCAGCGCCCTCGCCGTCCGCGCCGAACGCGACCGCTTCGAAAAACAACGCCGCGGTCTCCCCACAGACGCTCTCTCCAAGGTCGAAAAACTCGCCGCCCTCCAGAAAACGCTCAACGCCCAACTGGACAAATTCAGCGCGTCCCTCAAACCGGAGGCAGACGCCCTCCGCGAAAAATACCTGCTCGCCCTCACCACCCTCGAAGACGAACTGAAAGAGGCCGACGACCCCGACGCCGCCAAAGAAGCCGCCGCAGAATTCTCCAAAACCACCGCCACCAAGGACGCCGCCTCCCTCTTCCGCTCCCCCTGACGCGGACGCCGCAAGGCGTTGACCAATCGCTCGCCCCACGCTTTGCTCGGGCCATGCTGCCCCGTCTCTTCCCTCTCGCGCTCCTCGCCGCCTCCCTCCTCGCCAGCACCTCAAGGGCTCAGCAACCAGCCCTCCACACCGAACGCGAAGGAGCCAAACCTCTCCCGCTCCCCAAAAGCGACGACTCCTTCCACTTCCTCATCTTCGGCGACCGCACTGGCGGCCCACCCGAAGGCCTCAAGGTCCTCGACCAGGCCGTCCGCGACGCCAATCTCCTCGACCCGGACCTCGTCTTCACCGTCGGCGACCTCGTCAACGGCTACAGTCCGTTCCCGGCATGGGAAAAGGAAATGACCGAATACCGCGCCATCATGGATAACCTCCGCATGCCGTGGTTCCCAGTCGCCGGAAATCACGACATCTACTGGCGCGGCCCCGACCGCCCAGCCCGCGAACACGAAACCAGTTTCGAAAAACACTTCGGCCCGCTCTACTATTGGTTCGAACACAAACGCTGCGCCTTCATCGCCCTCTTCTCCGACGAAGGCGATGGCACCGACGCCCAGCGCGAATTCACCAAACCCTCCAACCAGCCCATGAGCGACCGCCAGCTCAACTGGCTAGAGAAAACTCTCACCGAAACCAAGGACCTCCGCCACGTCTTCGTCTTCCTCCACCACCCGCGTTGGGTCAAAGCCACCTACCCAGGCGCTCAATGGGATAAGGTCCACTCACGCCTCAAAGCCGCAGGCAATGTCCGCGCCGTCTTCGCAGGTCACGTCCACAGGCTCCGCCACGACGGCATCCGCGACGGCATCGAGTACATCACCCTAGCCACCACCGGCGGCGCCATGCCGGGCCACTACCCGGACGCAGGCTACGTCCACCACATGAATCTCGTCTCGGTCCGACCCGATGGCTTCAAGGCCGCCATCCTCCCCGTCGGCACCGTCATGGATCCAGCTAGATTCACCCCCGAATTCATCGCCGAAATCGACCGTCTCCGCGCGCTCCCCATCGACCTCAAAGCCGCTCCCATCACGCTCAATCCCTCCGGCCGCGGCGCTGGTCTCGTCGAGTTCTCCCTCACTAACCCCGCCCAGTCCCCCCTCGAAGTCACCATCACCCCGGACGCCGAAGCCGCTGAATGGCTCGCCACCTCGGAATCCGTCACCCTATCCATCCCACCAGGCGAATCCCGCTCGGGCTCGTTCTCCATGGTCCGCACCAAGGAAGGCTTCGACGGCGGTCTCCGCCCGCCTTCCCTCGAACTCCGCACCGAATTGCTCCAGGAGGGTCTCCGCATCCCGCTCCCCCCACGCACGGTCACCCTCGGGGTCAAACTCAACGCGCTCCCACCCGACTTCTTCTCCTCCCCAGCCGACAAAGCCCTCCAGTTCGACGGCAAATCCGCCGTCCGCGTCGAAATGGGCACCCGCACACTCCCCGATGGCCCCTACACCATCGAAACATGGGTCCGCCCTGCCTCCAATGACGTTAGCGCCGACCTCATCTCCAAAGCCGAACAATCCGAATTCGCTCTCAACATCGCCCACAACGTCCCCGGCACTCACCTCTTCGCCGGCGGCCGCTACAACAGCGCCATCGCCACCTCCCCCATCCCCGCAGGCCAGTGGACCCACACTGCCGGGGTCTTCGATGGCCAATCCCTGACGCTCTACATCAACGGCAAACGCGCCGCCTCCGTCCCCGCCTCCGGCCCACGCGGGCTCAACCCGCTCCCGCTCTTCCTCGGAGCCAACCCGGACGCCCGCTCCGCTCCCACCCAGATCCTCACCGGCGATCTCCGCGAAGCCCGGCTCTCCTCCTCTGCCCGCTACTCCGCCGACTTCTCCCCACCCCAGCGCTTCTCCCGCGACGCCGACACGGTCTTCCTCTTCCACGGCGACCGGCTCGTCGGCCCGTTCCTCCCTAGCGACTCCGATTCCGCCCTCAACGGCTCCCTCACCGGCCCGCTCTCGCTCGTCAATCCCTGACAATCCCCAGTCCCGATGTCGTCGTTCCCGCTCCCCGGCATCGACCTCGTCGACGTCCCACGCATCGCCGCAGCCATCGCCAAATCCGGCGACGCCTTCCTCCGCCGCGTCTTCACACCCGCAGAACGCGCCTACTGCGACCAGCTCGCCAACCCAGCCCCCTCCTACGCCGCACGCTGGGCCGCCAAAGAAGCCGTCGCCAAAGCCTTCGGCACAGGCATCGGCCACCACGCCGCCATGCACGAAATCGAGGTCCTCCGCTCCCCGGACGGTCAACCCTCCATCCGCCTCCACGGCACCGCCGCCGCCACCGCCGCTCGCCTCCACATCGCCTCCATCGCCCTCTCCCTCACCCACACCGACCTCCTCGCCGCAGCCATCGTCATCCTCCACCCGGACCCAAACTCCGCTAGCGCAATCCCCGCAGGCACCCCCTGACTAACACCCCGCCTTCTCCCTTCTCCCTTCTCCCTTCTCCCTTCTCCCTTCTCCCTTCTCCCTTCTCCCTTCGCCCTTCTCCCTTCTCCCTTCTCCCTTCTCCCTTCTCCCTTCTCCCCTTCTCCCCTTCTCCCTTCTCCCCTTCTCCCTTCTCCCTTCTCCTTTCTCACTTCTCACTTCTCACTTCTCACTTCCTCAATGCCCTCCCACCACCGCCTCGACCGCCGCACCTGCCTCAAAGGCCTCGGCGCTTCCCTCGCCCTCCCACTCCTCGAATCCATGGGCTGGGCCGACTCCCGCCCCGCCGCCGCCGCCAAACCTCCCGTCCGCCTCGGCTTCATGTACATGCCCCACGGGGTCATCATGAAACAATTCTGGCCAGATAGCCCCGAATCCTTCCTCTCCAGCCCGCCCCCCGCCCTGGCCTCTCTCCGCCCCGTCCTCGACCAGTGTCTCCTCATGAAGGGCATCTCCGGCGTCCCCATCGCCCCCTTCAACGGCGCCCCCCACGCCCTCGAACTCTCCACATGGCTCACCGCCACACTCCCCGACGCGGAACACCGCAACCAGATCAGCATCGCCATCTCCGCCGACCAGATCGCCGCTAACTGCTTCGGTGGCTTCACTTCCCTCCCCTCCCTCGAGCTG
>Ga0315905_10000884_pt1 | contig 32721 bp, 26 predicted proteins | sample LakEriMetagenome_5_FD_203522 | JGI IMG/M metagenome (GOLD analysis project Ga0315905, IMG submission 203522) | Freshwater fungal communities from buoy surface, Lake Erie, Ohio, United States - Buoy 4 MA121 | ecosystem: Environmental > Aquatic > Freshwater > Lake | place: USA: Lake Erie, Ohio... | reverse complement strand
GCCTGCGCGCCCTGCTGAACTTCGGCCACACCATCGGCCACGCCATCGAAGCCAGCGCCGGCTACGGCCAGCTGCTCCACGGCGAAGCCATCAGCCTCGGCATCCGCGCCGCGCTCCTCCTCTCCCGCCGCCTCGCTGGTCTGCCGGAATCCGACGCCGCCGCCATTTTAGAACTGCTCGCCGCCTTCCACCTCCCGCTCACGCTGCCGGACTCCATCACCGACGCGCAGATCATGGAGAAACTGGGACGCGACAAGAAATTCGACCAGGGTGCCATCCGCTTCGTGCTCCTGCGCCGCACCGGCGACAGCTTCGTGAGCAGCGAGGTCACCCGCGAGGCCATCCTCGACGCCGTGCAGGACCTGCGCACGCCGCTGGCTTAATCCATCTCGCGGATGGTGGTGCGGGGCTGGAGCCAGTGGAGAACGGCCATGCGGGCGGCGATGCCGTTTTCGACCTGCTGGTTGATGAGGGTTTTCTCGTAGGTCATAACGCTGTCCACGAGTTCCACGCCGCGGTTCACCGGGCCGGGGTGCATGATGTAGATGCCGCGTTCGCGAATGGTGGCGAGGCGCTCCTCGGTGACGCCATAGAGGCGGTGATACTCGTGGAGGCTGGGAAAGAACTGGTCCTTTTGCCGCTCCATCTGGATGCGGAGGAGGTAGATGATGTCCGGCTTCCAGTCGAAGACTTCGTCGAAGGTGTGGAAGGAGCGGATGTCAGGATGGCGGTCGTCGGGGATGAGGGGGCCTGGGCCGAAGAAGCCGATCTGGGTGCCGAGCTTGCGCAGGATGGTGCTGGTGCTGCGGGCGACGCGGCTGTGGAGCACGTCGCCCACGATGACGACGCGGCGGCCGGCGAAGTCGCCACAGACTTCCTTCATAGTGAAGGCATCAAGGAGGCCCTGGGTGGGATGGGCGTGATTGCCGTCGCCGGCATTGATGACACTGGCAGCGGTGTGGCGCGCGATGAGATTCGGCACGCCGGAGGAGCCGTGGCGGACGATGATGTAGTCCACCTGCATGGCCTGCAGGGTGTCGATGGTGTCGATGATGGATTCGCCCTTCACCACGCTGGAAGTGGAGACGGTGAAGTTCGTCACGTCGGCGCTGAGGCGCTTGGCGGCGATTTCAAAGCTGGAACGCGTGCGTGTGCTGGGCTCGTAGAAGAGGGTGAGGACGTGGCGGCCGCGGAGGGGCGGCACTTTCTTCACCGAGCGGCGGATGAGGTCTTTGAATGGCCGGGCGTTGGCGAGGACGATTTCGATCTCGGCGTTGGTGAGGGATTCGATGTCGAGCAGGTCTTTGCGGGCCTTCATGAATGAGTGGGGGCGATGGGATCGGATTTACTCTTCACCAGAAACAGGCCGTCCTGTCCATCCTCTTCGCGCAGCAAAACGCGGAGGTATTCGCCCTGGGCGGTGACGCGGGTGAGGCCGCAGTAGTCGGGCTGGATGGGCAGCTCGCGGTGGCCGCGGTCCACGAGGCAGGCGAGTTCGATCTTCGAAGGGCGGCCAAAGTCGATGAGCGCATCGATGGCGGCGCGGATGGTGCGGCCGGTGAAGAGCACATCATCAACGAGGACGACGAGCTGGCGGTCGAGGTTAAAGGGAATCTCAGAGGTGGCCAGCAGCGAGGCGGCCTCCACATTCTGCGGATCGTCGCGGTAGAGGGTGATATCGAGCGAGCCGCAGCGCACATCGGGGCGGTCGGTTTCGAGAACTTTGGCGAGGCGTCGCGCGAGGGGCACACCGCGGCGGTGGATGCCGACGAGGACGAAGGGATCGCGCGGGTGATTCTCCTGAATCTGAAAGGCGAGTCGGTGGATCTTGGTGTCCAGCTCGCGGGCGGTGAGAAGTTGTTGGCCCTGGGTGTCCATGCTTAGTCGAAGTGCATGATGGCGATGTCGGAGCGGCGCTGGAGTCCGTCGAAGGTGATGCCGGCAGCGGCGGCGTTCGCTTTCTCCCGGGCTTCGGCTCGGGTGGTGGCCTGGGCGACCACGGCGAGCACGCGGCCGCCATTGGTCTCAAACTGCCCGGCGGCATTGAGCCGGGTGCCGCAGTGGTAAACACGCGCGCCGCTCACGGTTTCCAGTCCGCTGATGACATCACCGCTGCGGCTGGTGGCCGGGTAGCCGGCACTGGCGAGAATGAGGCAGACGCTCCAGCCGTCTTTGAATTCCAGCAGCTCCGGACGCAGCTGGCCCTGAGCCGCAGAGAAAACATACTGCGCGAAGTCGCCCCCAAAGAGCGGCATCACGGCTTCGCATTCCGGATCGCCAAAGCGGCAGTTGTATTCGATGACCTTCGGGCCCTGCGGCGTGAGCATGAGGCCGAAATAGAGGAAGCCGCGGTAGGGCAGCCCGTCTTTTTGCAGGCCGGCCACGGTGGGCTTGATGATGCGCTCTTCGATTTCGGCGAGCACTTCGCGGGAGACGATGTCGCGGCTGGCGACGGCACCCATGCCGCCGGTGTTCGGTCCTTCGTCATTGTCGCGGATGCGCTTGTAGTCGCGCGCCGGGGTAAGGAGGTGATAGGCACCGTCCACGATGCTGCAAAAGACGCTGAGTTCCGGACCGGTGAGGCATTCCTCAATGACCATGCGGCCGGGGCCGAACGCGCGCTGCACGAACACCGTCTGGAGAAATTCATCCACCATCTCCGGCGTGGTGCACACCGCCACGCCCTTGCCCGCGGCGAGACCATCGAATTTCAGCACCACCGGCACCTCCGCGGCTGCGGCGCGTGCTTCCTCCAATGTCTCCACTGCAGCGAACTTCGCGGTGGGGATGGCGTGCCGCACGAGGAAGTTCTTGGCGAACTCCTTGCTGGCCTCCAGCTGCGCGCTCTCCTTCGGCGGTCCCCAGCAGGGAATACCGGCGAGCGCACAGAGATTGGAGAGTCCGTCGCCGGTCACGAGGAGGCTTTCATCGCCGGCCACACAGAGGTCGATACCAGCTTTCACCATCCACGGCACGAGGCCCGCGAAATCCTGCACCGGCGTCTGCTGCGCGAGGCGGAAAATGGCCGCGCTGCCGGGCCAGGAATAGATTTCGTGACCGCCGGGCGACTCCCGCAGCGCCGTGATGAGAGCGTGCTCACGCCCTCCCTTGCCAGTGACCAGTATCTTCATGCGTCATTTCCGAAAGGGCTGACGCCCGGGCGTTGCAAGGGAGAGTTGCGCTGGTGTTCCTGCGACGCGCATTTTACATCCGGCAATCCCCGGCGTAACCCGCCCTCATGCCCCGCCGCATTTTCCTGCCCTGGCCCCAGCCGCTCCTGCCCGCCGTCGCCGCTCATCTCACCCGCGACTGGACCGGCGGCGCGCTGGATTTGTCCGACACGGTGGCCGTGGTGCCCACGGCGGAGGCAGCACGGCAGCTGCGCGAACGTCTCGCCATCCGCGCGGAGGAACGCGGCACCGCAGTGCTGGCCCCGCACCTCATCACGCCGGAAGGCCTCACCAGCTGGGCGCTTCAGGAAATGCCAGAACAGGCGACACCCGCCGCCGCGCTGCTGCTCTGGATGGAGACGCTGCAGGCCATCCCTCTTGAGGAATACAGCAGCCTCTTTCCTGTGCCGCCGGTGAGCCGCGACACGACATGGGCGCGCGCCACCGCTTCCGAATTCCTCCGCCTGCGGCACCGCCTGGAGGAAGGCGGGCGCACCTTTGCCATGGCGGCGGCCCGGCTTGGCCCGGAGCATCCGGAGGCGGCACGCTGGGCCGACCTCGCAAAGCTGGAGCAGCGGGTGCTGACGGCTCTGGAACGCTGTGCCCTCGCCGACCCGCAGGCATCGCGCCTCGCTGCGGCCCGCCGTCCGGTTTTCCCTCCCGGCACGCGCCGCATCGTGCTGCTGGCCGTGCCGGATCCCGTTGCGCTCGCGCTGATGCTGCTGGAGCACGCGGAGCGTGATGGACTCGCGGTGGATGTTCTCATTCACGCCGATGAAGCACTGGCCGATACCTTCGATACCTGGGGCCGGCCACTGCAGGAATACTGGACGACCTGCCAAATTCCCATTCCCCTGCCCGACCGCAACATTCGCCTGCTGCCGCGCCCGTCGGACGAAGCCGCCGCGCTCCTCGCGGAACTGAACAGCGGCCGCAGCGCCGCCTCAGCCGATCCCGCCGTCGCGCCGCCGCTGCTGGACCTTGCCGCCCGCGCCGGGACGCCGCTGTTCGATCCCAACGGCACGCCGCTCGCCACGCACAGTCTCACGTGGCTGCTGCAATGCCTCGCCGCACTGCTGAACAGCGGGGAATGTGTGCACGCGGCCCGCCTGCTGCGGCTGCCGGATGTCCTGCGCACCTGTCCCGTGGATGTCTCCGCAGCCACTGCGCTGCGGCAGTGGGATGAATTCCAGCAGGAGCACCTGCCCCGCACGCTCGACGATGCGCTCACGCTGTTCCCCTCCTGGAAACCACGCGGTGCCACGCCGGAAAGTCCCGCACCAGTGCTCGTGGCCGTGCTCCGCTGGATGGCCGGACTTTCCCGTGACCTTCAAGGCGCTCACGGGCATGCCGCGCTGCACGACTTCATCGCCGCCGTCAGTCAGGACAAGCCCTTCGCTTCACCCGACGACGCGGCGCTCTACGACAACGCCCTCGATGCCTGGCTGGACACCCTGGAGTCCCTCGCCGAATCCTCGCGCCGCACCGGCATCGCGCTCCCGGTCCCTGCCCTGCTCGACACGGCGCTGCATCTCCTGCGCGACGCCCGGCTTTACCCTGACAACTCGGGCGGCGACGCCACGCTGCACGGCTGGCTGGAACTTCCCTGGCTCACTGCGCCGGAACTCACCATCGCCGGCCTCAATGAAGGTATCGTGCCCGATAGCATCACCGGCGACGCCTGGCTGCCCGACAGCGTACGCGGCGCGCTCGATCTCAAGACAAACGCCACCCGCCTTTCCCGCGACAGTTACCTTCTTACCTCCCTGCTCGCCTGCCACCGGGAATCCGGCCGCGTCATTCTCCTGGCCGCGCGGGAGACGGAGTCGGGCGATCCCCTGAAGCCCAGCCGGCTGCTGCTGCGCTGCCCGCTGGAGGACCTGCCCGGCCGCACGCTGCAGCTGTTCCCCAAAGAGGAATCCGACAACGCCCGCCCCACACCGCCGGCATGGCACCGGGCCTGGACATGGCGTGTCCCGCCACCGCCGCAGGATGCGAAAATCTTCAGCAAGCTCAGCGTCACTCAATTCTCTGACTACCTCGCATGCCCCTTCCGCTTTTACCTCAAGCATGTGCTGGGCATGGAACCCTTCGACGCCACGCGCGATGAAATGGAGCCCCGCCACTTCGGCTCGCTCATTCACGACACCATCGAGCGCGTGCATCATCACGAAACGCTGCGCGATTCCGCTGATGCCGCCGCCCTCGCGGACTTCATGGACGAAACCGTGCGCCAACTCGCAGCGGAGCGCTTTGGCCCCGCCCCCGCGCTGCCGGTGCTCTTTCAACTGGAGAGCGCGCGCAGTCGGCTCCGCTCCCTCGCCACCATCCAGGCTGCAGAGCGCACCGCGGGCTGGCGCATGGAGCATGTGGAGGTCGCCTTTCCCGCGGAACTCGAAGGCATCGAAATCAACGGCCGCATCGACCTCATCGAATACCATGAGGAGCACGACATCCGCCGCGTGCTGGATTACAAAACCGGAAGCAAGGGCACCAAACCTCGCGAGGCTCACCTCAAGGCGCTGCGCGGCAAAGCCCCGGACGACATCCCTCCCTGGCAAATCTGCACCGCGGCCGGCAAGCCCCACCGCTGGACGAATCTCCAGCTGCCCTTCTACCTCTGGATCACCGCCCGCCGCGGCCACGCGGCCACCACCACCGGCTACATCAATCTCCCGGCCGCTACTTCAGAATCCGCGCTCAACCTCTGGGATGATCTCGACGACGAACTGCTCGAATCCGCGATGGACTGCGCCCGCGGCGTCATCCGGAGCATTCGCGCCGGCATCTTTTGGCCCCCGCGCCGCCCGGATTACGATGACTTCAAGTCCCTGGTCTTTCACGACATCACAGGAAGCTTCGATCCCTCGCTGCTCCTGAAATTCCAGGACCTCCGGCAGGCGGAAGCCTAGCTCAGCTTCTTGAACATCACGCGGGAGTTGCGGCCGCTCTTCAGCAGCTTCTCGCGCCGCTGCGGCGGCAGCTCCGAAGGCTCTGCGGCCACAAAGCCGAGCTTGCCCTCGAAGAAGTTATACGCCTGGGTGCTCAGCGCGAAAATCCGGTCGTAGCCCGCCTCGCGGGCGCGCTTCTCGACAAATTGCACAAGCTTCCGGCCAAAGCCCATGCCCTCGTGCGACTGCCGCACGTAGAGGCAGCCCAGCTCCGCCGTGTTGAACTCCGGCCACGGGTGCAGCGCCACCACGCCGGTGATCATGCCATCGACTTCCAGCACGAAATAGTCTTCGATCTTTGCGCGGATTTCCTGACGGCTGCGCGAGACGAGCTCCTCATCATCCACGGCCCGCCGCACCATGCGCAGGATGCCCTCAATGTCCGCCTTCCGCGCCTGCCGGATTTTCTGATAGGCATCGCCATACACCATGGTGCCCACGCCCTCGATACTGAACAGTTCGCCCAGCAGCGCGTCATCGGTCCGGCCATCCAGGAAGTGCACCCGCGCCACGCCGCCTTCGCAGGCCCGTGCCGCATGACGGAGGAGAAGATCGCGCGAGCTTTCAGTCTCATCACTGTCCGGAGGACCGGAAAGCGTGCGCGCTTCCTCCACAGAGAGCTGCCGGATGCGCTGCCCCGCGGCATCCTCCACCACCCCGGCCCCTACAAAGAGCAGCTTCGCTGCGCCCAGCGCACTGGCCACCTGCACGGCCACCGTGGCGGAATTCACCCGCAGCATCCGCCCGGAACGCTCAAAGCCCAGCGGGGGCACCAGTGGGATGATGCCACTGTCGATGAGCGACTGGAGCATCGCGGTTTCAATGCGGTCAATGGTCCCGGAATGCCCGAGGTCCCGGCCCCGGATCACTCCAGCCGGGTGCGCCGTCACGGCATTGGAAACCGCCGAGCGCAGGCCCACCCCCGTCAGTTGCTGCAGCAGGTAAGTGCTCATCCGGCTCACAGCATCCACGGAGACCTCCAGCGTGCGGTCATCGGTGATGCCGGTGGCGTCCGGGCTGGTCAGCGTCACGCCGCGGCGCGCCGCGAGATTCATCACCTGCTGCCGTGCGCCAAACACCACCACCACCCGAATGCTCAGCGAACTGAGCACCGCCAGGTCCAACAGCACGTTCTGCAGATTCTCATGCTCCAGTACACCACTGTCCAGGAGCACGACAAACGTCTGCCCGCGGAACTGTGGCACGTAGCGGAGAATGCCCCGGATGTCGTCGTAATTCATCGTCTTTGGCGCGGTAACTGGGGGATAATAAGGGCGCGAATAGTGGGGCCTTCCCCCCGAAATGCAAGCCCCCATGATACTGGGTTTTGGCTCATAATTGCCACACCGGGGCCAGTGAATCCGCAGCCCATAGGCTTGCCGCCGGATTTCAGTCGCGGCCTTCGCCGCGCGCGAGCAGCGCATCCACGGCACGACGGAAGGGACCGGGCATGGCGAGGGCGGCGAGGGACGTCAGCGGGTGCCAGGATTCGCCGTCGCGGGCTTCCGCCGCGAGAGCGCGGTAAATGGCGAGACTGATACGGTGATGAGTGATGGCGCAGGTGAGGCGGTGGAGGAGTTCCAGCGGCGGATCGCTGACTTCTGACTCCTTACGCTCGGGGAGCCGCCACAGCCCTGTGCGGCGGCGGCCGGATTCCTGCTGCAGCAGCAGCTTTCCGTCCTGCACGGCCCAGAGGACGTGCTCATTCAGAAACACTGTTTCCCGAGCGGGCTTCTTCCGCGGGTAATCCTCCGGTGTGCGCCCGGCCGACTGACAAAAGACCTGCACCGGGCATTCCACACAGCGCGGCTGTCGCGGAAGGCACACGCGCTGGCCCAGTTCCATGATGGCACTGTTGGCGTCGCGGGGCTCGCGGGGATGGGTGAGGGCTTCTGCCAAGTCCCAGAGACGGCGCTGCCCGGCGGGGGCGTTCACTTCCTCCTCCAGCCGGAAGAGCCTGGCGTAAACGCGCGCGATATTCCCGTCCACAATGGGCGCGGGCCGGTTCCATGCGAACGAAAGCACGGCCCCCGCAGTATAGCGGCCGACTCCGGGCAGCGCGAGGATTTCCTCCAGCGTGTCCGGAAAGCGCCCGCCATGTCGTTCCATGATGGCGTGCGCGGTGCGCTGCAGGTTTCGCGCCCGGCTGTAGTAGCCGAGGCCCTCCCACGCTTTGAGAATGTCGGTCACCTCCGCCCGGGCGAGTGCGGCGACATCCGGGAACTGCGCCATCCAGCGGTCGTAGTAGCCGCGGCCAAGCACCGTGGCGATCTGCGTCTGCTGGAGCATAACCTCGGAAACGAGGATGGCGTAAGGATCCTCCGTGCGCCGCCACGGATAGTCGCGGGCCTTGCGGCGAAACCAGGCAAGCAGCGCTGCCTGAAAGCGCGCCGCAGCCTCCGTGCTGAGCGGATCGTCAGGGTTATTTGGCTTCGCGCTTCGGCTCGGCATTACGGTGGACGACGGGAATGTCTTCGAGTTCACGAATGGCGAATCCGCCTTCCGGCTTTGCCTTCACCTCCAGCCGCTTTCGCCCGGCGTCATCCTTGAAGGCCCACGCGGCGACAGCCTCCTGCACGCCGTCCTCCGGAGCCGTAAGGCTCCCGATCTGGAACTCCAGCACAGCCTCGCTGGAGACACTGTCGAACCGCCGCGACATGCCCTGTACCATGCCGGCCACTACGCGGCCATGGTCGATGAAGGTCAGGCCTTTGATGTCGGCGAACTTCTCGACGAAGTCAGGCCGCGGAGCGCTGAGGAGTTCACCGATGCCAATGACGGCGAGGCGGGCTTCCGCACGCTTCGGGCAATGCTCCACCATGTAGCGGATCACGGCCTCCGCAGCAGGTGTCTGCAGGGTCGCAGGATCAATCGGCGGCTTACTCTGCCTGCAGGCAGGGAGGAAGACGGCAGTGAGAAGGACAGCGAAGTGTCGCCAGGAAATCATGGGGGATTAGAAGTCGAGGTAAATTTCCGTGCGGCGGTTGCGGGAGCGTCCTTCCGGATTGTCCGTGCCGTCGTCACGCTTGTTCGGGTCGAGCGGAGCGGTGGCCCCAAAGCCAATGGTCTCAATCTGGGCCGCAGCGACGCCCAGTTCCAGCAGGCGGGAGTGAACATTCTTCGCCCGGGCGGCTGAGAGCCGCTGGTTGTAGTCATCACTGCCAAGGTCGTCAGTGTGGCCGGTAATGCGCATCTTCCGCGCAGGATCGCTCTTCAGCAAACTGGCGATGATATCGAGCTGATGCAGCGCCCGCGGATAGAGGCCGGCTTTATCGAATTCAAAATAAACGACAATGCTCTCACCGCCTTTGGCCGATTTCACGATGGGGGAATAATACACCTTCCCGGCGCCGCTGGCCTGCACGTAGCTTTCCAGCATGCGGTTGAAGTCGATGGCCTCAATGCGCCACGGGCCGCCAGCTTGCCGCTTTATTTCCAGACCGACCTCGCTGTCGAGATTCTGCTTTTCAGAGCGGATCTTAACGATGGCCCAGGCGGAATCCTCCGTGCCGGCAGTGACCACCACCGGGCGCGCCGGGGCGATTTTGTATTCGCCTTCCTCGAAAACGATGCAGAGCCCGGCGAGTTTTTCGTGCGTGACTTTCTCCTGATCCGTCAGGCCGCGGGCGGATTTGAAATCGTGACTAAGGACGTGATCAAAAAAGTGCCGCGCGATCCGAAGCGGATCGTCCGGAGTGGCGAGCGCCATGGGATCGACAGCTCCCGAAGGAGTGCTCACCTTCCCGGCGGCGAGGGCGGTGAGTACAGCATCAAAACGCAGCGCGCTGATCACCCAGCCGTTTTTTTCGCTGCGGGCAGACTCGACCATGACGAGTGATTGCGGCACCGCGGCTTCGGCGGTCGTCGGCTCAAGGCGGAGTTCACGACGATAGGCTCCAGCCATGACCCCGGCGTCGCGCCAGGGTGCGGAGGCAGCCACGCGCCAGCCACCATCGGTGAGTACATTCTTGAGCAGCGCACCGGCCGCCGTCGGCACGGCAGGAGCGAGGAGTTTCAGCGCACCGTCAGTATCCCCGGCAAAAAGGCGGGCGGAAAACTCGGCGAAGACAGCATCCGGCGCATTGAAACGAGTGACCTGCGCCGGCGGCGGACTGGCCGGCAGAGATGGCAGCGGCGTCACCACCGGCTGCGCCGCAGACGGACCTGTCGGAGCCGGTGCCACTGGCGGCGGCGCGGGCTTTTTCCCGAAACTGCCAAAGGAAAAGATGAAGAAGAAAACCACGCTGAGTCCCACGATTCCCGCAAAGACGAGAATGGGAGTGTGGCTGGAGCCTCGAATGGCGGATCGGTTCACGGCGGTAGGGGAGGAATGAGGGACAGTAGCGTCAACGCGGGGAAAGGAAAGACGGCAAACACGGCCCGGACGGATGCACAGCATTACGAATGCCAGGCTGTGCCGCGCGGTTCCCGGCTCAACCGACGATGATGCCCTTCGCCTTGCGCTCGGCTTCCTTCACCAGCAGCGGAATGGTCTCGCCGGTCTGGAGGAACGGAATGCCGGCATCGCCAATAGCGCTAAGGCTGAGGCCGGAGAACTCGCTGACCTCTTCAGCCATGGTGCGGAAGACATCATCGATGGAGTAAAGACCGTTCTGGCCGCTCACTGCGAGGATGAGGTCGCGGAGGATTTCCCAGTCGTCGCGGGCCTGCATGGGCGGCGCGACGGCTGCATTGAGCCGCTGAAGACGACCGGTGGCATTGATCATGGAGCCGCGCTTCTCGGCATAGGCCGCGGACGGCAGCACGACATGGGCCAGTTCGGCGCAGGCATTGAGCATAACATGCGTCTGCACGAGGCAGCCGAGCTTCCCGAGGTCTTCCGCGGTGAATCCGGCATTGAACAGATTCTCGCGCAGCGCAATCACGGCACGGATCTGGCCGCTCTGCACACGCTCCCGGATACCGGCGAGTTGCCTGCCGGGCTGCGGCCTAAGGAGCAGGTTTGCGCCCGCGGTGTTGGGATTCCGGTCAGCGTGAACGAGGTAATTGTCGGCCTCGCCGGTGCGCGGGATGATGTCGATATTTTCGGCATCGATGTTTAGTGCGGCCGCAAGCTTGCGGGCGAGGAAGAGTTCCTCATTCGTCATCCGGCCACTGGCGATCATGGCGATCTGGCTGGGGGCAAAGCCCTTCAAAGCCGCGGCGGCCTGCTGGATCGCTTCCTGCCATTTTGCCGGGCGGTGCCGGCCATTGTCTTTCACCAGCGGCTCAGTGAGACGGCGCTCGCTGTTCACCCAGTGAAAGTCGAGACGACCCTGGTCGCACATCCAGTCGGAATTCACCGCATCATTCTGCCGCGGTGTTTGGCGGTGAATGATGTCATTGCGGCTGCCAATTTCTGTATTGCAACCGCGCGCACAGCCGGTGCAGAAGCTTTTCGTCTCCTTGAGGAACCAAACGCGCATGGAGAACCGGAAGTCGGTGCTGGTCAACGCGCCCACTGGACAGATGTCCACGGTGTTCAGAGAGTAATTGTTCGCCAGTTCCTTGTCCGGATGCACCGTCAGCACGGTATAGCTGCCGCGCTCCGTGAAGCCCAGCACCGGATCATCAGCAATCTCCGCGGTGAAGCGGATACAGCGGCTGCACATGATACAGCGCTCGTCGTCCAGCGTAATGCGGGGACCGATTTGATTATTCTTGGGCTTCTTGACCTTATTTTCCAGGAAGCGGCTCTGCCCGCGGCCGTGCTCCACACTAAATTCTTGGAGGCGGCACTCGCCCGCCTGGTCGCAAATCGGGCAGTCTAGCGGGTGATTGATCAGCAGGAACTCCATCACGCCTTTGCGGCATTCCTCGACGAGCTTCCCCTGGGTGCGGATGCCCATGCCTTCACCAACCGTGTTCGCACAGGCGATCACGGCGCGCGGGCTCCACATGATTTTAGCAAAACCGTGCTCGTCCTTCTCCACTTCCGTATGGCCGGGAGCCGGACGGGATGGCATTCCCGTCTCCACAAGGCACATACGGCAATTTCCCGGGCTGCTCAGCTTCGGATGGTAGCAGTAATGGGGCACTTCCACACTCGCCAGCCGGAGCGCCTCGATCATCCGCATCCCTTTCGGGAATTTCATCCATACGCCGTCCACCTGGACATTCACGAGGTCCACGGGAGGGGCAGTCGGGGCGGGAGCGGGCGCAGCAGTGCTCATGGAAGGACAAAAAAATTGAAAAGATGACGCGCAAACATGAGCGCGCCCCGGACAGCGACAAGGGGTTTGTGAAAGATTTCACAAGCCAGACAATTTCTGCTCGCGCCCGGTTTCAGGACCGCGTCACGGAGCCGCTGCCGTGACATTACAGCGCAGAAAGACCCGCGGCGTACTGCTTTGGGCCCCGGTATATCTGCGCGTTATGAGCTGGAATTCTCCGCCCGGCAGGGTGAGGACACTGCCGAAATCAACAAAACCGGCACTGCTCCACGTCTGCATCGCACTGCTCCATTCCGCCGCGCCGGTGACACTGCAGCCTGTGTTGATCCGCCTCGTGAAGGTGATGGCCGGATACTGCTGACCACTCACAGTAACGATACTGAGGAAAGGGGTGCCTGGCACCGAAGCCGTCGCCGGCGAAAGGCGCAGGACTTTCGGACCGGTGCCAAGGTAGAACTCCACGAGATTAGTCAGTCCGTCCCGGTCCGGGTCGGCTCCGTTGCCCCACACCGTCGCTTCGCTGGCCGGATTTGGCGCCTGACCGGGAAAATTGGTCAGCCGCCACTAGCCGAGCGGGTCATCCGAAACGCGCAGAATGCCATTAACGGAAGTCGCAGGCACAACAATGAACCCGTTGACCAGGACTGTGCCGCCAATTTAGGTGCCGCTGAACTTGATGGGGTAGTGCGTTGATTGATTAATGCATTCACAAACGGCCTGAACTTTTCCGGGGATGAGATCTGCGGATGCCGTCCAGACGAAAGGCTTGGGATTGCGATTGTTATGATGGACGTAATCCATGATCGCCTTCTCCAGTTCTTTGACGCTCAGAAAAGCCCCGCGCCGGATGCGCTCCTCAGTGATGCGCGCAAACCAGCGTTCCACCTGGTTGAGCCATGAAGCAGATGGGCTGTAAAGTGCAGATGATACCAGGGACGGTCCTTGTACCATTTGGCCACCTTCGGAGTTTTATGGGTGACGTAATTATCGAGCACGAGATGGATGGGTGTTTCAAGTTTCAAGTGGAACGGGCTGGCGGAGAGTGTCCGGGAAAGCGGGATGACTTGTTTTCAAGTCCACACCTCGTTCTCCACTCTCCGGGCAAGGGAGAACTCCGATTGCGTTAGGGGCCGTGGAGGCCGTCCCGGGCGCAGCGGGGGCAGGGCGAAGCCCTGAGGCCGGAGCGTCCCCTAACGCAATCGGGCCACAGCGGGGGGCATACCGACCGGTCCCGACTCTCGCGTGCCACCTCCGCCGGCGTGCGGCAGCCGTTCAACCGGCTGCGGGCGCCCGTTGCGTTCCGCATCCACTCCTCGGAGCCATGCATGGTCCATCTCCTCACAGGGCTCATGCGGGCGGTTGCGCTTTGGGAGTGGGCGTCCCAAGGATGGCGGGATGATGACGATTCCAATGATTTTGCAGGAGCGGGTAAATGCAGCACTGGCCGGGATGGGCCTGGAGCTGCCGGAGGGGTTTGTGGCGGAAGTGGTGCCGGCGGCAGATACGCGCTACGGGGACTATCAGACGAATGCGGCGATGCTGCTGGCGAAGGGGCTGAAGACGAATCCGCGGGCGCTGGCGACAGAGCTGGCGGGGAAGATCGCCGTGGAGGACCTCGCGGAGGTGCCGTCGGTGGCGGGGCCTGGGTTTATCAATTTCACGGTGAAGGCGGAGGCGCTGTCGGCGCGGTTGGAGGCGCTGCTGGCGGATGAGCGGCTGGGGGTTTCCCCGGCGGCGGCACCGAAGACGGTGGTCATCGACTTCTCGGCGCCTAACGTGGCGAAGCAGATGCACGTGGGGCACATCCGGAGCACGATCATCGGCGACTGTCTGGCGCGCGTGGCGCGGCTGCTGGGGCACCGGGTGATCACGGATAATCACATCGGGGACTGGGGCACGCAGTTTGGCATGGTGCTGTATGGCTGGAAGCACGAGCTGGATGCGGCGGCGCTGGCGGCGGATCCCATCCGGGAGTTGCTGCGTCTCTACAAGGCGGTGAACAGCAAATGCAAAGCCGAGGAGGACGCTGGGGGCGCGACGCCAACGCGTGAGGCGTGCAAGGCGGAGCTGGTGAAGCTGCAGGCAGGTGATGCGGAGAACCGCGCCATCTGGAAGAAGTGCGTGGAGGTTTCGCTGGAGGGCCTGAGCGTGGTGTATGGCAAGCTGGATGTGACGTTCGATCACTATCTTGGCGAGAGCTTTTACAATGACCGGCTGCCCTCGCTGGTCGAGGAGCTGAAGGCTTCCGGGCTGGCGCGGGAAAGCGACGGAGCGCAGTGCATTTTCTTCGGCGACGTGCCGGCGCTGGCGGACAAGGCACCGTTCATGATCCAGAAGAGCGATGGCGGATTCGGCTATGCGACGACGGATTTGGCGACGGTGGAGCATCGCGTGAATGCGTGGGGCGCAGAGGAGATTTGGTATGTAGTGGGGGCTCCGCAGGCGCTGCACTTTGAGCAGCTGTTCCATGCGGTGCGGGCCTGGGGCATGAATCCCGGTATGCACCACATTGCCTTCGGCAGCATCCTCGGGGCGGACGGCAAGATGATGAAGACGCGCAGCGGCGAGAGCGTGGGCCTGCTGGAGGTGCTGGAGGAAGCCGAGGAGCGCGCCCGGGCCACGGTGGAGGAAAAGAATCCGGACCTCAGCGCGGAGGAGAAGGAGGAGATCGCGCGCGCCGTCGGCATTGGCGCGGTGAAGTATCAGGAACTCAGCCAGCACCGGCTCACGGACTATAAGTTCGTGTGGGACAAGATGCTGTCCTTCCAGGGCAATACCGCGCCCTATCTGCAATACAGCTATGTGCGAACGCGCTCCATTTTCCGGAAGCTGGAGGGCGCGGCGGATTGCGCAGGGCCCTATGCAATTACCGAAAAGGAGGAACGGGAACTGGCGCTGACGCTGGGGAAATTCGCCGAAGTAGTGCCGCAGGTGCTGGAAGACTTCCGGCCCAACGTGCTGGCCGCCTATGTCTATGACACGGCGCGGGCCTTCCACTCGTTCTTCGAGGCCTGCCCGGTCATCCGTGCGGAGGGCCAGCAGCGCGCCACGCGGCTCGCGCTCTGCGAAGCCACGAGCCGGGTGCTGAAGGCGGGATTGGGTCTCATGGGCATCCGGGTGACGGAGCGGATGTGAACAGCGGCGGAAATTGCAGTGTTTTTGACCTTGCCGCCCTGCGGGAGCCCCTCCAGGAGAAACCCATGTCTGCGGCGATGAAAATCTTCAGCGGCACCGCCCATCCGGCTCTGGCGGACCGCATTTGCACCTATCTCGGGGTGAAACGCTCCGATGCGACGGTGAATCCGTTCCCCAACGGAGAGACCTTCGTGAAGATCAACGAAAACGTGCGCGGCAGCGATGTCTTCATCGTGCAGCCGACATGCCCGCCGACGAATCACAACCTGATGGAGCTGCTCATCATGGTGGACGCTGCCCGCCGTGCCAGTGCGGAGCGCATCACCGCGGTGATCCCGTTCTTCGGTTATGCCCGTCAGGACCGCAAAGACCAGCCGCGCGTACCCATCACCGCCAAGCTGGTGGCGAATCTGCTCACCGCCGCCGGCGTGCAGCGGGTGCTGACCATCGACCTTCACGCGGGACAGATTCAGGGCTTCTTCGATATTCCGGTGGACCACCTCTACGCCGCCCCGGTCATCATTCGTTATCTGAAGCAACACAGTCTGGACGGGGACAATGTGGTCGTCGTCTCGCCGGACGTGGGCGGCATCAAGATGACGCACGCCTTCTCGAAATCCCTGGGCAGTGACTTCGCCATCGTGGCCAAAGCCCGGAGCAGCGCCACGGAGGTGAAGGCGCTCAATGTGATCGGTGAAGTGGAGGGGCGCGATGTGCTCCTCGTGGACGACATGACGGAAACCGCCGGCACTCTGACGGCCGCCGCCACGCTGCTGCGCGAGCGGGGTGCCAAGCGCATCCTCGCCGGAGTGAGCCACGCCATTCTCAACGATCTCGCCATCAAGCGCCTCGCAGAGAGCGCCATTGAGGAGCTGATCTGCACGGACTCCACCCCCATGGCCCATGGCCCGAAGGTGACAACGCTTTCCGTGGCGGAGATCCTCGGCGAAGCCATCCGTCGCATTCACAACGGCGAGAGCGTGACCTCGCTCTTCGACATCCGCTGAGCAGGCAGGCCGCCGACAACCCACTTGGCAACGGGAGGCATTCCTCTATAGACTCCGGCCGTGCGCTTGCTTTTCCCCACGGCTCTTCTGCTTGCACTACCCCTGCCCGCGTGGTGTCAGGATTCCATTCCGCTGCCCACCCGGGACGGCGCGACAGCGAGACCACCGGCGGCAGAGACGGGCCCGGCCGCGGCTCCCGACCTCCCGAGAGTGGATGCGTCCCCGCGGCTTCCCGCCTTCCCCGTGCGGCCAGGCGCAGCACCGAAAGTGAACATGCGGCCGAAGTCGGCGATTGGGGAATCTTCGGTGCACGGCGGGCAGTTCCGCGTGCATGGCAAAGTGAAGGAGCAGCGCGACATCATCCTCGAGGAGGCGGAAAACACCCGCCGCATGGTGGCCGCGAGTCTCCGCCAGGAGCCGGAGTTTCGCTTTCCCATCGTGGTGCAAATCCGCGAGACCGCCGCCCTGCGGCCTAGTCAGCAACCGGTGTGGTCGGCCATCACCCAGACAGATGACGGCTTCCGCTTTGAAGTGAACATCGTGCCGCAGCACGACGCTGTGCCGGGAACCGAGTTGCGCCAGGAACTGGTGCGCTGCATCCTCGCCGAGATACTGCTGCGCCCGCACGCCGGGCTCGACCTCAGCAATAAGGACGTGCCCCCGCCCGACTGGCTGCTGCACGGCGTGCTGGAACTGCTCGACTACCAGGCACTCGGCAGCCCCAGCGAGGCATTCTCCACTGTCTTCAGGCTCGGCCGGGTGCTCTCGATTGATGACATTTTCGAAGCCGACCCGCGCTCCATGGACTCCGTGTCGCGCATGGTTTATCGCGCCTCCTGCTGCGGGCTGATCCTCACGCTGATGGAACAGCAGAACGGCTCGGTGCACTTTGGCGAACTCTGCAAACTCCTCGCCATCATGCCCGGCGATGATGCCACTGCCATCGCGCGGACATTCCCGAAGCTGAGTAATTCCGCGAACAGCCTCGGGAAATGGTGGAGCCTCCAGCTCGCCACCATGGCGCAGCCCGGCATGGATGAACTCATGGGCCCGGTGGACACCGAGGCGCAACTGACCCGCGCGCTCACCTTGAACATTCCGGAAACAACCACTCAGGCTGCCGCGCCGGGCGAACCCAAAGGCGGGGCCCTGCGCCGCATCTTCGGTAAGAAGAAGAAAGAGGAAGCCGGGGAGCAGCAACCGGCCGCCGTCACCACCCCGGCCGCCACAGTGCCCCTGGAGGAATTCGCCCGCCTCAATGGCCGCGAAGACCGCGCCACCATTCTGGCTCAGGTGGACCTGTCACTCACCCAACTGGCCCTCCGCGCCCACCCGCTCTACCGGCCGCTCATCGCCGAATACCGCACCATCCTTGCCAATATCACCGCAGGAAAGAAAATGAAGGAATCGGCCGCCCTGCTCAGCAGCCTCACTGGCCTGAGACACAAGCTGCTGAAGGACATGAACGCCGTGGAGGACTACCTGAACTGGTATGAGGCCACTCAAATTGAAGGCAGCACCGGTGCCTTCCGCGACTACCTCAAGACTGCAGAGCAGTTGCGCCGTCCGCCACCGCCCCGCAGTGATCCCATTTCCCGCTACATGGACCTGATGGAGCAGGAATACAAAGCCGGGCCCTGAAACGGCTGTGGAGATTCCTGACTACACACTGCTCCAGTGGACCCTCGCGCTGTTGGCCGGGCTCTGCGCCGGGTTTTCCAAAGCCGGTATGGCCGGCATCGGGATGCTCACCGTGATGCTGATGGCGCAGGTCATTCCCGGCAAGGCCTCCAGCGGCGCTGTGCTCCCGCTGCTCATCATCGCCGATATCCTCGCCGCCTCGCTCTTCCGCCAACAAATCCTCTGGGAGCACATCCGCAAACTCGCTGTGCCAATCCTCACCGGCATCGTGGCCGGCACGGCGGTCCTCTGGAAAATGCCGGACGCCGCCTTCAAGCCGGTCATCGGCTGGATGGTGCTGGCCATGCTGGGGCTGCAGGTGCTGCGGCTGGCACGTCCCAACCTCACGGAGAAGCTGCCGCACTCCGCCTCCTTCGTGTGGGCGGCCGGGCTGCTCACTGGCGTATCCACCATGGTCGCCAACGCCGCCGGTCCCATCGCCACCATTTACCTGCTGCTCGTGGGCCTGCAGAAGAAGGAATTCATCGCCACCATGGCGTGGCTCTTCCTGTTCGTGAATCTCTCCAAGGCTCCGTTCAGTCTCGCGCTGGGGCTCATCAGCCCGGCTTCGTTCACCCTCAATCTCCTGCTCCTTCCCGCTGTGGTCGTTGGATTGCTGGTTGGCCGGAAACTGATCCACCGCATTCCCCAGGCGCCGTTCCTGGTGATCGTCCTCGGGTTTGCGGCAGTGTCTGCCGTGAAGCTGATTTGGTTTTCCTGAAGCAAGCAGCTCAAGCGGGAATTTCACCGGGCCTCAGCCAATGCGCATCGACCACCGCGGGGCCGGCTGGCTGCGGAGTTCGAGGAGCGTCAGGGAGCGCGCATCGGCGGACGGGAACTTGGATGCCGTGAGAGTAAAGGTGCGCGCTTCACCGGGGCCGCCGGCGACAGCATCCCAGAGGGCAAGGCGCACATTGATGCCGAGATCGGCCTGCCCTCCGCCATCCAGGGACCACTCATGAAGCTTGAGGAAAACGCGCACCATGCTGAACTCAACCGTCCGGCTGCCGTCAGGCTTTACCCTGACCACGGCCCGGAAGCCGCGCGGGTCATAAGGGTAAGCGTAGCCATTGCCGAACACGGCGGGCTTCACCGGTAGGAGCCGGCACGCGCCCTCTTCGTGAGGGACTTCGATAACAAGAGTGCCCACCGCGCCGAGCTTGCCGTTCTCGCCGGTCTTGCGGCCGTCGATTTGCACCTCCAGCCGACCCCACGGTTTGCCCTCCACCACATCGGCGGCAATGTCCGCAGGGATGTCGATCTGGAAATACACGGCTTTGGGGTCCGCCTGGATTTTGAGCTGAGGCCCTGGCGCGATGGTCTCCCCGGGAGCTGGCTGGACGCGCCATTGCCGCAGCGGCACGAGGGGAACCTTTTGCGTGAGACCGAGATGACGCACGCCTTCAACGTGCCGGGTGAAGCGGGCAGTCCTGCCGTTAACGGTGGCGTCCACGGTGACGGTATTGCGGAAGCGCAGCGCTGCATCGTCGATGGCGGGCAGCGGCAGGCGCAGGGGCACGGGAAGCCGCTCTCCTGGCGGGATCTTCACGGCAGGCAACGCCGTAGGATTGCCCAGCCAGTCGAGCGTGAGCGCGACTTCGGCACCCACCGTGCCGGTATTGACGAGGGTGCACTTGAGCAGGTGCTCGCCGGCGGCGCCGTCCACCCGTTCCTCAGGCCACAGGAGCATGACGGGCTGCACGAGCACTTTGATGTCAACGAGGTGCTGCGCGTCGTCATCACTGATGAGGGCGGAGCCGCGGATGAATTCCTCATGACCCTGGAGCGGCTCAACATTGCGAATGGCGACATAACGGAAAAGGCGGGCGCCACGCCCCGGCTGGAAGGTATGCACGCGGTCAGGTGAGCCGGGCTTGATGGACCACCCGGCAAAACGCAGCGGGCTGACGCCGATGGTGACGGGATCCGGAGCCGTGCAAGCCACGCGAATGGTGAGGACGTCCTCGCCGGCAGGACCGCTACCGATGACGAGTTCGCCGGAAGCGGCAAAGGGCCGCACGGGTTCGCCGCGCAGCAGCCAGTCCGCCGCGGTCTCGCCCATGCGGACATGGCCGGGACCGGACGGGTGGAAGGCATCCTGCACTTTCTCCCCATGGTCAAAGAGGCGGCGCACCGGATCAATGGCCGCGCGGAAGTTGCCCTCCACGGTGCGGTTGATGAGATCGGAGAGCTGATACACAGCGGCGGCACCGAGGTCGGCAAAGAACACGCCGGCGGCATCGGCCACTTCCCGCATGACGGCCGCCCACTGACGGGAACGTCCGGTCGCGGCACGCTCATCAGCTTCATCCAGGGCCGGAGGCGGCCCGGCGAGGATCACATCCGCCCCGCGGCTACGGCACTCGGCGACCGCCGCTTCCAGGGCCGCCCGGAAGGTCGCCAGCGAAGCATTCAGCAGCGCATCCCGCGCGCCGTAAGCAATGATAACCAGGTCTGTGGCGGCTTTCTCCTCCGCATTGAAGACCATGCTGAGAACCGGATCGAACACCTGGACGCCGACAGCGCCCTCCTCAGCGAAGTTGTCCGCATAGAACGAACTGGGGCTGGGAATGAGGGCATCCGACGGCTGGCTGAGCCGCTGGAGTTGATTGACGCCGGTGGTGTCCTCGGGACCGGAAGGATCGGGCACGGGCAGACCAGGAACCGGCGGCGGGTCGCCCTTGCCGGTCTTCTCCCACTCCGCACGGAGCTTCCGCCAGGTGGCCCAGGCTTCCTCAAGCGCAGCATCGCGCTGCGCGGAGCCCGGCGTGGTATCAACGACACCTCCGTGATAGAAAAAGGGCGCGCCAAGACGGTCGAGAAAACGGCCATACCAGGCACGGACGATGTCCTTGCGCACAATGCCACGGCCGGGCTGGTAGAAGGCGCTGCATTCATCGCCACACACGGCGACAAACACGGGATCGCGCCGCTGCATTTTGGCCAGCGTGCGCGGGATGAACTTCTTGAGCCGTTCCAGCTGTGGTCCAGGAAGCAACTGCTCTTCGTCCGCCGCCCGGCCCGTCAGTGCGGTCAACGGGGCCGCGAGCAGCGTGGTGAAGAGTCGGCGTCGGGTGAGGTGCATGAAAATCGGAACGTAGGGCGAGACCGTCACTGAGAACGCGGACGGCAGGGTCTGACAACGCCGATTTCACCGCTGCGGCTCGGGGCGCAAGCGCTCAGGGCTTCGCCGGAATGCCGGAATCAATCCAGAATCCGGCATGATAGCGGGCCTCGGCATCCCCGTCATTGACCGCAGCGGCACTGGCGCGCCCCGCGACCGGTGTAAGGCCCTCCGGGGAATACTTTGCGGCCTCGCGGGCGGAAGGAGTATTCACCGGTTTCGGTGCCTCCGCCGCGTCTCCACCCCAGGTGAAGAACTGGAAATTGCTGCTGTCATCGCAGGCACCGGCGGAAATCAGATAGACGCTGCGCGCCGCATCCCACTCAATGCTGCGGATCCCGCGACCGCCGAGATCGAGGAGCACGGGCGTGGCCAGCGCCGCCGGCTGCGGCGCACTCTCGCCAAGCCCGAGCGCAGCCACGGGATTCGTCAGCGGCACGAGCAGGGCCTTGCCACCCACAAGGGGACTGCGCAGCCCCAGCAGCAGGGACTGTCCGTCCTTGCTTACCGTAAGGCCCTCAATGTTAAATCCGGCTGCCGTACCCCCGGCGAGCGCGGCATTCTGCGCATCCGGCTTCTGCCCGGCAGCCCAAAGGCTGTCGCGCAGCACCGGGCCCCAGGGAGTGGCGGCGTTTTCGCTGCCCAGTGAGCGCATTTGGCTGCGCAGCGTCGCGTTGATCTCCACGGTGGCGGGAAAGGCCGTGGCCTTGCCCTCAGCGGCGGCCTTCACATCAATTTCGAGCGCAAAGAGCGCGTCCCGTTGCGGCCGGTCCTTGCCATTCTTGGAGCGCGACCCGGAGCCGGCGAACACATGATAGACCGCTTCCGGCTTGCCGTCGCCGTTCGGGTCCCAGGAAAATACAGTGACCGCCTCCAGGTCGTCCACCGGATAGTCCGGCGAAACCGCCACACTGAGTGCCGGCTGGTGAACTTTGGAAGACTGCGGCGCCATCGGGAAAAGAACCACGCGGGGCAGTTCGTTGTCCGCCACGGCCAGCCAGCGGGGCGGCGTCCCCACCGGTGCCACCGCGGAGGCTTCCGGATAGGCATTTTGATAAAACACCGTGCCCGGTGCAGGCTCCGCCGCTGTGGCGGCAACAACAGTGGCGCAGAAACAAAGGGGGATTTTCATGACGCAGGGACATACGCTGCGCGGACGGCTTGTCGATTTCCCTCTCTGCGGAATTTCGGCCAAAAAAAGCGGCGGAGACCGAAGCCTCCGCCGCTGCTAATCCTGGGATCAGACGAATCAGATCGACTTCTTCCCGCCGACGATCTCGTCGTAAATCCACGCGTAGGTGCGCTCCATGCCGTCGCGGAGTTTGATTTCCGGAGCCCAGCCGAACTTCTCCTTGATGAGCGCGTTGTCGCTGTTGCGGCCGTTCACGCCCTTCGGCGCACTGAGGTTGTAGTTCCGCTTGAGCTTAATCCCGGCGATGTCCTCCACGATGTCCACGAGGCCGTTGATGGTCACGATTTCGTCGCTGCCGAGATTGAGCGGCTCGAGCACGTCGTTTTCGAGGAACATCTGCGTGCCCTTCAGGCAGTCATCGATATACATGAAGCTGCGGGTTTGGTTGCCGTCGCCCCAGATTTCGATCTCGTGCTTACCGCTGAGCTTAGCCTGAATGACCTTGCGGCAAACCGCTGCCGGGGCCTTTTCGCGGCCGCCATCCCAGGTGCCGTGCGGGCCGTACACATTGTGATAACGGGCCATACGGGTTTTGAGGCCGAAGTCTTCCCGGAAGTGACGGCACATGCGCTCGGTGAAAAGCTTTTCCCAGCCGTAGCCGTCTTCAGGCATCGCCGGGTAGGCGTCCTCTTCCTTCAGCGGCACCACATTGGCATCGCGCTGCTTGTCGGCGTTGTAAACACAGGCGCTGGAGGAGTAGAAGAAGCGCTCCACCCCGGCGTCGCGGGCGGCTTCCAGCATGTGGGTGCTGGTCAGCACGCTGAGCATGCAGAGCGCCTTGTTGTTCTCGATGAATCCCATCCCGCCCATGTCGGCCGCGAGCATATAGACGTGCTCCATGCCCTCGCAGGCGGCGCGTGCGGGTTCCAAACGCGAAAGGTCCGCCACCACATTCTCCACGCCTTCATGCACCTGATACCACTCCTCGAGCGGCTTGCGGTCCACACTGCGGATGCGCTTGTAGCCGGCTTCTTTCATGCGGGTGACAAGGTGGCCGCCAATAAAACCGCCGCCGCCGGCGACGATGACTGATTCACGGGAGATACTCATGGAGTTTAGATTTGGTCGATAGAAAGGGGTGGGATAAGACAGACAGCACCCGCACCCGCAAGGGCGGGAATGCCTGGCCGAAAGGAAAAGCTATTCTGAAAATTATGGAACGTCAACTTTCGAGGCTAGCTTTTTAGAAGTTTTGGGAAACAACCGGCACCCTGCGGAACGCTCCATGCGTTGCTGTGCGGCCGGATTGACATCATGGCGCGCACTCTTACTTTCGGCCTCTCAACCATCCCCTTCCCTTCATCGAAATGCCCTCCCCCGCTGAGTTGACGTCCGGCGACCGATCTTTCATTTCATGGGCCCCAGGATACTGGAAAGACAAGGCGGCAGCCCCGGCCGACTGGAACAGCTGGACATGGCAGTTGCGGAACCGTGTGACCACCCTGCGCCAGTTGGAGGAACACCTAACCCTTTCGGAAGAGGAGCGCGCCGGAGTCATCCTCAGCGGCAACAAGCTCGCCCTGGCCATCACCCCGCACTTCTTCAATTTGATCCATCCCGGGGATCCAGATTGCCCCATCCGCCGACAGGTCGTGCCGCGCGTAGAGGAATCCTGGGAGAACCCCGAGGAAATGTCTGACCCCTGTGGCGAGGACAGCCACATGCCGGTGCCCGGCCTGGTGCACCGCTATCCGGACCGCGTGCTCTTTCTCGTCACCGACCGCTGCGCCGCCTACTGCCGCTACTGCACCCGCAGCCGCGTCGTGAGCGGGGCCGGCGAACAGGAACTGCACACGGAATTCGAAGCCGCCTTCCGCTACCTGGAACAGCACACCGAAATCCGCGATGTCCTCCTCTCCGGCGGCGATGCTCTCCTGCTCTCCGACAACCGGCTCGAAGCCCTCCTCAGCCGCCTGCGCGCCATCGAGCACATCGAGTTCATCCGCATCGGCAGCCGCGTGCCCATCTTCCTGCCGCAGCGCATCACGCCGGAACTCTGCACGATGCTTGCCAAATACCACCCGCTCTGGATGAGCGTGCACGTCAATCACCCGCGGGAACTCACCATCGAAGTGAAGGAGGCGCTCGAACGCCTCGCCAATCACGGCATTCCGCTCGGCAATCAAAGCGTGCTCCTGCGCGGCGTGAATGACGAACCGGCGGTTTACAAGGACCTCGTCCACAAACTCCTCCGCTGCCGCGTGCGCCCTTACTACCTCTACCAGTGCGACCTCATCAAAGGCTCCTCGCACCTCCGCGCCAGCGTGGCCAAAGGCATTGAGATCATCGAAAACCTCCGCGGCCACACCACAGGCTACGCCGTCCCCCAGTTCGTCATCGACGCCCCTGGCGGCGGCGGCAAGGTGCCGGTGAATCCGGAATACATGCTCCACCACGGCGACGGCGTCACCATCGTGCGGAACTACGAAAACAAGCTCTTCACCTACCCGGAACCCTCCAGCGATCCCCTGCCCTTCGCCATCGCCGGATTCCGGCGGGACTGAGCGCTCCACACCTCAACGAAAAACGGCCCGGCGGGATCACCACCGGGCCGTTTTCTTTGAATGACGGGCGGACTTAGCGGTCGCCGAAGCAAATTCCCACCGAGCGTGCGGTGGAGACAATCTCCCCATCCGGCTCCACGAGGCGCGGCTTCTCCACGGCTTCCACGATGGGCACGCTGTCCACATGATAGGACTGGTAGCTCACCATGTGGCCAAACTTGCCCTCTTCGATGAGACGCACCGCCTTCACGCCAAAGCGCGTGCCGAGCATACGGTCGAGGCTGGTGGGGCTGCCGCCGCGCTGGAGGTGCCCCAGCGTGCAGGAGCGCGTTTCCTTGCCGGTGATCTCCGCAATCTTTGCGGCCACCGCTTCACCGATGCCACCGAGGCGGTGCTCGGCGTGGTCGCGGTTTTCCTTCGTGACGAGGCAGCCATCAGGCATCTTCGCGCCCTCGGCCACCACCACCATGGTGCTGTGCAGGCCCTTGGCTTCACGGGCTTCGATGGCCTTGCGGATCGGCTCAAAGGTGAACGGGATTTCCGGAATCAGCACGACATGGGCACCGCCGGCGATGCCACCCCACAGGGCGATCCACCCGGCATTGCGGCCCATCACTTCCACGACCATCACGCGCTTGTGGCTGTCGGCAGTGGTGTGAAGGCGGTCCAGCGCGTCCACCACGGTGCTCACGGCAGAGTCGAATCCGAACGTCATCGCCGTGGCCGCGAGGTCATTGTCGATCGTCTTCGGCACGCCGACGACAGGGATGCCCGCCTGCATGAGCTGCATCCCGGTGGTGAGCGAGCCATCGCCGCCCACGACGACGAGCGCGCGGATCTCCAGCAGCTTCAGCGTCGCCTTGGCTTTCTCGATGATTTCCGGCGCCACCTGCATCACATCGCCCACGCCGACCTTGGCGGCGAAGTTCCCCTTGTTCGTCGTGCCGAGGATGGTGCCGCCCAGCTTGAGAATCCCGGCGATCTTATCCGGCTCCAGCATCGTGTAATCGCCGGGCGGGAGCAGGCCTTCGAAGCCATCACGGAATCCGATCACTTCCCAGCCCAGCTTGGTGGCAGCGCCCACGACGCCATAAATTACTGCATTGAGTCCTGGGCAGTCGCCCCCGCTGTTGAGAATACCGATTCGCATGTTGAGTAGGTGGATGTGTTGGTGGTCTAAGGAAAATGAGAGGATCAGCGCGCGACCGGCGGCGGCAGCGCATTGAGGGAAGTGCCGACCGTCATGGGACTGCCGGCACCGCGCCAGTTGAAGTAGGCGCTCCAGCCATCGTTAAGCAGTTGCCATGCCTGGGTGAAGCGGTCTGTGGCCCCGAGCACCACCACCACCAGACGGTGCGGCGTCACGCTCGTGCTGCCGTCCGCATTTTTCACCACCGTCGCCGGCTTGGGCGCGGTAATGATGAGGCACTGCCCGGCGAGTGCCGTCGTCCCCGTCTTCACGCCATCGATGCCGCCTTTGAAGAGCAGCTCGTTGGTATTCGCAATGGTCACGCCCTGCGCCACACCCATGCGCTCCACCGTGATGCGGCGGCTGGGTTGCGAGCAGTAGAAGGAAAAGCCCGGCACGCTCAGCGCGTGCAGCGTCAGCCGCGCCATGTCCGCCGCGGTGGAGTAGCCCTTTTGCCCCTGCAGGTCCAGCCCGTGGGCATTGGCAAAACGCGTATTGTTCAGCCCCGCCTGCTGCGACAGCGCATTCATCCGGGCGATAAAGGCCGCCATCGGATTCCCCGCTCCCGCCACCATCCGGCTGCCCACGTGCAACGCCACGGTCTCGGCCGCGTAGTTGTCCGAGGCGATCATCGACGCATACAAACCATCGCGCAGCGAAATACGGTCCCCCGGCTGCAATCCGGCCGGCCCCGAAGGCCCCAGCATTTGCACCTGCGGCGGCACCGTCATCATTTCCCCGCCGTCGCCCTGCCCCCGGCTCATGTATTCCAGCGCCACCAGCGCCGTCGCCATTTTCGTGAGACTCGCCACCGGCCGGCGCACATTCGCCGCCCGCGCCAGCGCCACGTGGCCATCCTGCACATCCGCCACCACATAGCTGCCAATCCCCGGATACACCGGGCCGATCTCATTGATGTACGAACCGCCGGTGCTGCCCGTCGTGAAACAGGAAGTCAGCAGCAGCGGCAATCCGCAGAGCGCGGAAAGCATGAGAAAAGCGCGGAATTTCATGTCGGGAGAGCAGAGGTCAGAGGTGGAGGAGCGCGCATCGTAATAAGCCCCGCCCCATGCGCAAGCCGCGCCTTTGCCCAATTCAGCCCCCAACTTTAATCCCGCTGCCATCCAGCGCCCCCCGCGGGCAAACTTCCCGTAAGAACCACCCCCTCCCGCCAGTAATAGCCGCCACACCCGCCTCATTTCCCCATGTCTGACCTCCAGGAATACGTCCGCTACGAAACCCGCCGCCAGTTCTTCAGCCGCGGCGCCAATGCCCTCGGCTGGGCCGCCCTCGCCTCCCTCGCCAGGACCGGCACCACAGACGCCATCGGAGCCGAAGCCGCCGCCAACGCCCTCACCCATTTCGCCCCCAAAGCCAAACGCGTCATCTACCTGCACATGGTCGGCGGTCCCTCCCAGATGGACCTCTACGACTACAAGCCGAAGATGCAGGAATACTACGACAAAGACCTGCCCGACAGCGTCCGCAACGGCCAGCGCCTCACCGGCATGACCAGCGGCCAGGCCCGCTTCCCCATCGCCCCGTCGATGTACAAATTCCAGCAGCACGGCAAATGCGGCATGTGGGTCAGCGAGATGCTCCCCCACACCGCCAAAATGGTGGACGACATGTGCTTCATCCGCTCCATGCACACCGAGGCCATCAACCACGAACCCGCCATCACCTACATGCAGACGGGGAATCAGGTCACCGGCCGCGCCTGCCTCGGCTCATGGCTCAGCTACGGCCTCGGCTCCGCCAACAAGGACCTCCCCACCTTCGTCGTCCTCGTCGCCCAGCCCCGCAATACCGAGCAAATCCAGGCCATCTCCGCCCGCCTCTGGAGCAGCGGCTTCCTCCCTGGCGAACACGCCGGCGTCGCCTTCCGCAGCGGAAAGGACCCCATCCTCTACATCAACAACCCCAACGGCGTCACCTCCGCCGTCCGCCGCCGCACCCTCGACACCATCAAGTCCCTCAACGAGCGCAACTTCCAGCTCGTCGGCGACCACGAGACCCACACCCGCATCAGCCAGTACGAGATGGCCTTCCGCATGCAAACCAGCGTGCCCGAACTCGCCGACCTCACCAAAGAGCCCCCCAGCACCAAAGAACTCTACGGCCCCGATATCGAAAAACCCGGCTCCTTCGCCCACAGCACCCTCATGGCCCGCCGCCTCGCCGAGCGCGGCGTCCGCTTCATCCAGATCTACCACAACAACTGGGACCACCACGGCAACATCGCCAAACGCATGCCAGACCAGTGCGCCGACGTGGACCAGCCCTGCTGGGGCCTCATCCAGGACCTCAAACAGCGCGGCATGTACGACGACACCCTCGTCATCTGGGGCGGCGAATTCGGCCGCACCATCTACAGCCAGGGCGGCGTCTCCAAAACCAACTACGGCCGCGACCACCACCCCCGCTGCTTCACCATGTGGATGGCCGGCGGCGGCTCCCGCCCAGGCACCATCTACGGCGAAACCGACGACTTCTCCTACAACATCGTCAAAGACCCCGTCCACATCCACGACTTCCACGCCACCGTCCTCCACCTCCTCGGCTTCCAGCACGAACGCTTCACCTTCAAACACATGGGCCTCGACCAGCGCCTCACCGGCGTCGAACCCGCCAAGGTCATCAAGGACCTCATCGTTTGAGGCCCACGCCCCCGCCCAAACCGAGGGAAGGCTAACGTCGCGTTGTGGCACCGGCTACCGGGATCGCCCTTCTGCTCCAGTTCGAGGTCTGTCGCTGCCCTCAGACCCAGACTCAGTGCGAGTAGCGCCGGCTTATTCCGCCTCTGGTTTACAGGCTTCGACTGCATCTGCCAGCCGCTCCGCAAAGTATGGATCATCATCAAGCGTCAGGATCTCAGTAAACCTCTTTAAGCGGTGATACAGGCGAGAATCGCGCGTCTCCTCAGCGGCTTCAATGCTGAGGATGTTGACTTCATTTTCGCGCCATTCGTGGAGCAGTTCAGAAACAGTCGTTGAGTCTCCCCGCTTTGCGAGACCGACAAGTGCCTCCCCTCGAATCTCATGGTCAGGATCGGTTAACGCCTGTCGGAGTGCCTCGCGAATTTCCGGAGAGTCTGTATCAATCTCGCATCCAAGTCCATAGACAGCCCAATTCCTCACATCACGGTCCTCATCGCCCGCGAGTCGTATGAGCGCGGAAATTGCACGGTCGTCGGCTTGCCCCAGGAGTCCTCTCACGACTCCATATCTTACGAGCGGGTCAGGATGATCCGTGTGTTTGAGAAGAGTGGGAATCGCTGATGCAGCCCCGCGATTCCCTAACCCGACAGCAGCACGATAAATGACGTAGGAGTCAGGATCGTCGAGCAAACCAGTCAGAATCGCTACGCTTTCCTCCAGAAAAGTCGGGACCTCCCATCCCAATTGAGCCAGGATGTCGGCTCCAGTAGCACGCCCCCCCGCATCGACGCTCAGGCTGTATTCCTTACCGAGCAGAAACTCGTCCTCGCCCCCGCGGTAATGCAGCAGCGCCAGGCTAACCTCACGGTCATCGTCCCGAATAGCTTCACGATACTTCCGGGCAACATCGCGGCTCGGAGTCGCGTCACGTTCATAGCGCTCGTCGCGTCGCGTCTTCATTGCTTGCTGAACTATCCAATTGGTGCCCACGGGAGTCCGTTTACCACCACCCTTACGGGCGACAGAACCGTTGGGTAATTCCGGGGTTTGGAGGCGGGCATGGCCGGAATGTGGGCGCAGGGGAGCGAGGGGCAACATTTTTGTCGGTTTTGCGGCGCGGACGGTCCGAACCGGGCTGGAAAATGCCTGGTCGGTCGCCACCAGCATTAGACCGGGCTCGTGGGGGAACTCGAAAACCAGCTGCCCCCGCTGGATACGCGCTGGGCCACCCTGACTCCGGGGGATTCCGGCGAATACGCCATCGTCCCCATCAACGCCGCCGGCCAGAGCCCCCAGAGCGACCCCATTTCCTGGACGCAGCCGGTGTAGGCCTGGATGCCGCACCGGCTGTCACCAGGCCCGCGACTAACGCACCTGCGGGCAGGGCGAAGGCGCTATTGGCACCAGCGGGGAGTATGACATTCGCGCTCCTATGGCAGAGCCTAAGAGTAGGTTGAACCCTGCAAATCTTCCATCGCTTGGAAGATTTGCAGGGTATGCCTGCCGGTTTTCCGCTGACGCAACCACGCGACCTGCTCACCCGGCATCCCACTGTGGGCCTGCCAGGCCCCCGCCAAATCGGGAAGACTACCCGGTATGCTGCAAAGCTCGCGGAACCGGAAATGTTCCTCGAACGCCATGAGGACAAACTGATCATCTCCCCTGGCCACGAGTCATTCCCCCTCGGCCAGGGCGCGGAATGCGTCCCTCTGCCGGAAGCCGTATCCCGGCTGCGGGCGGGGTGACATACCTGCTTCAAGAAGATGGATGCGCTGCAGCGCGCCGCAGCGGAGGCAGTGAAGGCCGAGGCCCTCCGCACCCATGGACCTATACCGCCGCGGCGTCGCCGTGCTCCAGGACCAGCTCGGCCCCGTGGACTCGCTCCGCTTCCTCCATCTGCTTGATCCCGGCAGCGGCGACTATACCGCGGAGCGTCAGGCAAAGGAGGATAAGGGGACGCTGGAGGAGTTGTGCGGGGAGATTCGGGAATGGCGTCCGTGAAGGATTCCCCGGCTTCAACTCACCACCAGGAATGCCCCAACATTGGAAAGAACGGCTGGACCCAAGGAAGCACCGTGACTTTATGTCAGGAGCGCAGGACGCTGGCGGCTGGCCGGTGAAGTCCGCGCCTGCCGCAAAACTCATACCTCACTGGGTGTACTTTGTGCTGGCGCCTAACTGCCTCCTTCAGTTTGTAACCGAGCAGGAAATCCAAACCGCACGGGAATACTTCAGCAGGAAGATTCATCCGGCACGGCGTGACGTTCACCCTCCGCATGAGCACTACTGGCAACGATGGTTTGAGCGGCTCCCGGCAGGCGTTCATCGCGAGCCCTCAAGAATCAGGATGCTGAGGGCTCTGGACGCATTACTCCGCGATATTTCCCGGGATAAGGTTCCCGAGCGGTGCGCCTGAGGCCGGGGGGGACGGGGTAGTGCGGGAACTTGCCAGCGCCGGGGAAATCAGAGCGCCAGCTCCAGCGTGGGCAGCAACGGCGGCGGCACCACGAAAACGACAGTTACCAGCGAGCGCAACGGCCAGCGGGCGACCCATACCCTCACCATCGACAATGACGGGAAGGTCCACATCACCGCCCCCGCTGAGCCCGGCAAACCCGCGCCGGAGAAGGGCGGCTGGATGGGGTCGCCACCACGGCTGTGCCGGATGCCGTGCGCAGTCAGGTGGACCTGCAGAAAGGTCAGGGCGTGCTTGTTGAGCACCTCTCCGCCGATGGCCCTGCCGCGAAGGCGGTCCAGCGCCTGCTGCGCGACATGCAGAAGAGCAAACCCGGCCTTTCACGTTCCGTCCGCGATGCTTCACGGTCCGACCGCTGCCGTGCCAGGCGGCAGCGGAGGGGCGAGTTCCACCCGGTAAAAGCTTTTCGGCGCCTCAGAAAAAAGCGTCTGCGTCACCGGAAAGCCCGTGCCGGTCAGAATGCTGCTGGTGGGAGTCCATGTGCCGTCAATGACTGGGGACTCGTACACGATGTAGCGCTGGCCGAGTCCGGTGGGAAACCGCACCGCGTAGAGCCCGGGAATGATCTGCCAGAACTGCGCAATCGAGAGGCGCTCGATCGTGCAAGCGGAGGAGCGCACGGTTCCCGAGTCCTGATGGAGCACGTCGAGAAAAAATTGCTCAGTGGATTCCGCAGCAGTGCCCGGCGTCACCCGGACAGCCACCCACTTCTGCGTCTCCCCCTGCGCGAAAGTAAGCGAGCCATTCACCGACTGGTAATCGATCCCGGCCACCGCGGTGCCGTCACGGGTCGTCACAGTGCAGGTCACAGGGAATGGATGCGCCGGCATCTTCACCGCGAACCACGCCAGCAGTTCCTGGCTGCCCTGCGCTTCGGTGACAAGAGTGGGACCGGGAACCGGAAGACCCGCGAAGTCATCATGGAGAATGGTTCCTGTGCCGGAAAAGCTGCCTGGCGTCGCAAACGGATCACTGCTGCTCACACTGAGTTGCAGCGTCTCGTCCGGCTCCACCGCTGCATCCCCCGTAACCATTACCGCCACCACCGCCATCGTTTGTCCCGCCGGGATGGTCGCGGTGCCGGACGCCGCCGTGAAATCCCCCGCCCCTGCGGTGCCCGGCGCAGTCGCATACTGGAAGACCAGATCATCCAACGCGGGAATGGGGATCGAGACATTGAACGCCAGCACACTGCTGCCTCCGGCATGGCCCTCAAGGACTGACGGGCTGGACACGGACAGCGTGTAGCGGTCGTCATCCACCACCGTGCACAGCGGCACGGTCGCCTGGGTGACCACCAGCCCCGAAGGATCGGTGAAGGTGATACTCACCTCCGCATCCGGCTCCGGCACCGTGTCATTCCCGATCGTGATAGCTATGTACTGCGGGCTCCCGGAAATGAACCTGACCAGCCCGCTGGACGGGCTCACCGTGGTCCCTGCCGGCGCGTTGACTGTGTA